>Ga0315268_10001295_pt1 | contig 28710 bp, 24 predicted proteins | sample C1_top_MG_FD_204535 | JGI IMG/M metagenome (GOLD analysis project Ga0315268, IMG submission 204535) | Sediment microbial communities from Yellowstone Lake, YNP, Wyoming, USA - C1_top | ecosystem: Environmental > Aquatic > Freshwater > Lake > Sediment | place: USA: Wyoming | collected 2017-08-01
ACAAATGTACTGAGATTGCGCTTAAAATTCCCACTATTGCTCCGGCAATAATATCAAGCGGCCAATGGACTCCGCTGAAAATTCTGGCCAGACCAATAAGCGCCGAAAGTGAAAAATACCAAATACTCCAGTTCTTGTTGTAAAAATAAATAATCGTTGCGAGCGCGAAGAAAAAAGCCATATGTCCGGAAGGCATTGAGCTTCCGCTTTCGGGAATCAACGACTGAAAACGCAGCGCTTCAAACGGCCTCGGAGAATAATAAAAAAATCTGATTGCTTCAGTAATTATTCCTCTGCTTAAAATAAGCGCGAGTGCGGCTTCTGCCAAAAAAAATATTTTGTTGCGCAGGCCTTTTTGAGAAAAAACAAAAAATAGGAAAGCTATGGAAATGATGTACGGCAAATATTCCGCAACAAAAACTCCTGCCGAGTCTATAATAAAATTGCGGCCGCTGAAGCCGTGTATCAAGTTGAAAAATAAAGAATTGAAACCTCCCATATCGAATAATTATACAATAGTTTTGAGTATTACAATCTGCAGCGGTGTGTAAAATAAAAATTCATCTTTATTTTATCCGAGAAAGCCGGTTGAAAAAATATTACAAAATGTAATATTTTTTACTTTTTCGTGAACGCCAAAAGGCCAAGGAATCTTGCTCTCTTAATGGCCTGAGCTAGCTTTCTCTGATGCTTGGCGCAGACTCCGGTGTGCCTCGGGTCTATTATTTTTGACTGGCTCGAAACGAACTTCTTGAGAAGCTCAATTTCTTTGTAATCTATCTCGCTCATGTTCTGTGAGCAAAAAAAGCACTGTTGCGGCATGTTATTTGTTTAAAATTTAATTTAGAAGGGCAGATCTTCGGCTTTTATTTCTTCGTTTTCGTCTATATCTATGACCGGAATCTCTGATTCCTGTTTCTGGCTTCCCGATGCTTCAGGCTGCGGCTGCTTCATGAATCCGCCTTCTCCGGGTCGGCTGGCGGGACGGGGCCCGAGCTGCATTTGTTCGCATATTATTTCGGTCTTCCAGTGCTTCACGCCCTGTTTGTCATCCCAGTTGCGGGTCTGCAGGCGTCCTTCGATAAATATCGAACTGCCCTTGGTCAAAAATTGCTTAACTATTTCTGCCTGGCGACCCCAGATTACAACACTGTGAAATTCAGCCTGCTCCTGCCGCTTGCCTGTTTTGTCAGCCCAGGTGCGGTTTGTTGCTACGCCAACCGTCATAACAGACTGCCCGCCCGGCGTCGTTTTTAATTCCGGGTCGGCGGTAAGATTTCCGATAATGAATACTTTATTCAGATTCATTGGAGAATTTCTTTAAGCTGTTTTTCCAAAGCTTCGTTGCTGAGATGAGAAGCTTGTTTTTTCTCAGTCGCAACCGGTGCGGACGATGTTCTCCTTCTCGGCACATACTGACGCTTCTCTTTTGATTTCATGAATGGCGGAGTAACTATCAAAAACCTGAGAACCAGCGGCTGAACGCGGAATTGCTTTTCCGCCTGGACTATCTTTTCCGGCTCGATATTGAAATGCATGTAGCCGAAATAGGCTTCTTCCTTCTTTTCTATCGGGTAAGACAGCGCTGTTTTAACAAGCGGGCTTTCAGAGATAATTTCCGCGCCTGCCTGCTTCAAAGCCCCGGCGAGACGCTTGGCGTCCTCCTCGGCTGTTGCCACGAAAGATATTTCATAGGCTTTTTTGTCGCTAAGTTCTTCCATTTCCATGGTACAAAGAGTAATTTATTTTTCTCCTGGCGTCAATTTTGAGGCGTTATTTCTCACTTGTTCCCACTGCGATAATCGCGACTGCTTCTTTTTCTATGACGGGCTTTTTGTCCCTGTCGCCAGCCGGTATGAGCCGTCCGATAATGACATTTTCCTTGAGGCCGCGGAGAGGGTCTATGCGTCCCTCAAGCGAAGCCTGCACAAGAACGCGGGCAGTGTCCTGGAAAGAAGCGGCGGAGAGGAAGCTTTCGGTCGAAAGCGCAACTCTGGTGATTCCCAAAAGAAGCTGCTGGGCGCGCGCGGGCTGTTTTCCTTTGCGCTTGAGTTCGCGGTTTATCTCGAGGAATTTCGATTTGTCCACGACCTCGCCAACAACAAAGTCTGTCGAATCTCCGGTTTCCTTTATTCTCAATTTAGAGAACATCTGCCTTGCAATAACCTCAATGTGCTTGTTGTTTATCGAAGCTCCTTCAGCGGCGTAAATCTTCTGGACCTCGTTTACCACATAACGGATGACTTCCTTGCTGCCTTTGTGTTCGAGAAGTTCCTGCAAATCTATGTGTCCTTCGGAAATCTGCTGGCCGGCAGTGATTTCATCGCCGACTTCCACGAAAAGAAGCGCTGCGCGGGGAACGGAATAGTCTATTGAAGTCTTGTCGGCTTTTTTCTTGCCTGTCGTTTTTTTCTTGGGTCCGCGTTTCTCCTTCACGAGAACGGTGACAACCTTAAGCGCGCCTTTCTGTTCTATTTTATCGACGATGCCGTCGACGGAAGAAAGAATGGCTTTGCCTTTCGGCGGACGCGCTTCGAAAAGTTCTTCAACGCGCGGCAAGCCGTGAGTGATGTCGAGACCGGCGACGCCTCCGACGTGGAAAGTACGGAGTGTGAGCTGCGTTCCCGGTTCGCCGATGGACTGCGCTGCGATAACGCCTATGGCTTCTCCGATTTTTATCGGCGCGTTCTTGCTGAGGTCGAGCCCGTAACAGCGGCGGCAGAAACCGTAAAGGGTCTTGCAGGAAATAGGCGAACGCAATTTGACTGTCTCTATCTTGGTTTCCTGTATGAGAGGTATGTGTTTCTTTTCTATAACTTCTCCGGCACGGACTATTATTTTGTTTCCAGACTTTATGTCTTCTGCGGCGGTTCTTGAGAAAAGAAGCGTGTCGAGCGACTGGCCGATGTCTTTGGCATCCTTCAGCAGCACTTCAATGCCTTCGGTCGTGCGGCAATCTTCTTCTTTTATGGTAAGTTCCTGGGAAACATCAACGAGACGCCTGGTGAGGTAACCGGCTTGCGCGGTTTTAAGAGCCGTGTCTGTCATGCCTTTTCTGGCGCCTCTGGTCGAAATGAAATATTCGATAACGCTGAATCCTTCCTTGAACGAAGATTTTATCGGAAGCTCGAGCGTTTCTCCCTGGGGGTTCTGCACCAAACCTTTCATACCCATCATCTGTATCGGCTGGGCCCATGAACCTCTTGCGCCGGAATCTATTATCTGGTGAATAGGATTGCCCGGCATGAAAGAGGATGCGACGAATTTCGTAACTTCTTTTTTGGCGTTTTCCCAGATGCCGATTACTCTGGCTTTTCTTTCGGCGTCAGTAAGAAGGCCTTCGGCATACTGGTCGCGGATGACATCTATTTCTCCTTCGGCCTTGCCGATAATTCCTTTCTTTTCTTTCGGTATGACAAGATCGGACATTGCCCATGTTATTCCGGACCTGGTCGCCGTCTTGAAGCCAAGGTCTTTTATTCTGACCAATATCTCGGTTGCTTTTGCGATTCCAAGCTCGCTTGCAAGCATTTCGATGAACTTGGAAAGTTTTTTCTTGTTGAACGTTTCTTTGGTTCTGAAGCTTTCCGGAATGTCTCTCAGCGCATAGTTGAAGATGGCCCTGCCGAGAGTGGTTTCTTCCTTGACGATTCTAACCATGGCGTGAAGCGAGAGGGCGCCGCTTTCATATGCCATAAGCGCTTCATCCATGCTTTCAAATGCCTTGCCCTTGCCCTTGCCGTTCTCATCCACAACTGTCAGATAATAGATGCCAAGAACGATATCATTGGTAGGCACGGTAACGAGGTCGCCCGTGGCCGGTTTGAGAATATTATGATTGGCCGACATCAGTTCTTCGGCCTCTTTTTGCGCCTCAACGGAAAGCGGGAGATGCACGGCCATCTGGTCTCCGTCGAAATCCGCGTTGAAAGCAACACAGACAAGCGGAGGAAGATGAATCGCAAGCCCTTCGGTGAGAAGCGGCTTGAACGCCTGAATGCCGAGGCGGTGCAAAGTCGGAGCGCGGTTCAGAAGAACGCGTTTTCCTTTGATTGTTTCTTCAAGAATCGCGTAAATTTCGTCGCCGGCCTGTTCAATCAGGCGGTTGGCATTCCTTATGGTGTGCGCCATTCCCCTCTTGATTATTTCATGTATAACGAACGGGCGGAAAAGTTCAAGCGCCATTTTCTTAGGCAATCCGCATTCGTCGAGGTCGAGATGCGGACCAACGACGATAACGGAACGTCCGGAATAGTCCACGCGCTTTCCGAGAAGGTTCTGCCTGAACCTGCCCTGTTTTCCTTTGAGCATGTCGGCGAGCGAACGGAGCGGGCGGCGCTGTGCGGACATCTGCTGGGTTCCGAACCTGGTCGAATTGTCGATAAGCGCGTCAACCGATTCCTGGAGCATTCTCTTTTCGTTCTTGACGATTACTTCCGGAGCTTTTATTTCAATAAGCCTCTTCAGCCTGTTGTTCCTGTTTATGACGCGGCGGTAGAGGTCGTTAAGGTCGGATGTGGCGTATCTTCCGCCATCAAGCGCAACCATAGGACGGAGGTCAGGCGGCAAAACCGGGAGCGCGGTCAAAATCAGCCATTCGGGACGGATGCCGTTCTTGAGCATTGAACGGAAAAGTTTCAAGCGCCTGAACATCTTGCTGTCAGCGGCGGTTTTCTTAGAGGTCATGGCCGCCTTTTCCATTTTGTGGATTTCGCTCTTGAGATCCATTCTCTCGAGAATTTTTCTGACCGCTTCGGCTCCGCTGCTGGCGGTGAAAACATTTCCGAATCTCCTGCTGAGATCGAAATATTCAGTTTCGCTCAGAACCAAGCCCGGCCTCAAGTTGAGGAGCGTCGATTTTATGTTGCTGGCGGCGGATTCGATTTCGCCCGATAATTTTTTGCCTGTTTTTTTGATAGCCGCGGCTTTCACTGTTTTTATTTTCCCCTTAAGTTCGCGCTCTATTTCAACGAGAGCCGCTTTGCGGTTTTCTTCGTCCACTTCGGTTACGACGTAATCGACGTAGTAAATGACGCGTTCAAGTTTTGAAGAAGAGACGTCCAAAAGCAGGCTGAGACGCGAAGGAATAGCTTTGAAGAACCATATGTGCGCCACCGGAGCGGCGAGAGTGATGTGGCCGAGGCGTTCGCGCCTTACGGAAGCGCGGGTGACTTCCACTCCGCAGCGGTCGCAAGTAACTCCTTTGTATCTTATTCTGCGGTATTTGCCGCAGTAACATTCGTAATCTTTTACCGGTCCGAAAATCCTTTCTGAGAAAAGTCCGTCCTTTTCGGGACGCTGCGTGCGGTAGTTTATGGTTTCCGGCTTTATGACTTCTCCGTAAGACCAACCTCCTTCGGACGGGTGTTTTCCAATCTTGTCGGGAGAAGCCGGGCTTATCTTCAGAGCCTTGAAATCGTCGCGGTGAGTCGTCTCAGATTCGTAGACCGGTTCAACATTCATCGAGAGCGCCTTAAGTTCGCTCAAAAGAACATTGAAAGTGGCCGGGATGTTGGGTTCCTTTATCGTTTCGCCGCGGATTATGGATTCGTAAGCAGCCGAACGTCCTACGACGTCGTCCGATTTTATCGTCAGCATTTCCTGCAAAGTGTGGCGCGCTCCGTAGCCTTCCAAAGCCCAGACTTCCATTTCGCCGAACCTCTGTCCTCCGAACTGCGCTTTTCCTCCGAGAGGCTGCTGCGTGATGAGGGAGTAAGGTCCTATCGAGCGCATATGCACCTTGTCTTCAACCAAGTGGTTGAGCTTCATCATATAAATTGTGCCGACGGTAACCCTCTGGTCGAAAGCTTCTCCAGTCTGCCCGTTAAAGAGAGTTGTTTTTCCGTCTTCGTTCAAACCGGCTTTTTTGAGTTCCGCTCTTATCTCTTCCTCGTTCGCCGAATCAAGTCCGGGAGTTATCGCGCGATAACCGAGCCTTGAAGCAGCCCAGCCGAGATGGGTTTCTAGGATTTGTCCGAGGTTCATTCTGGAAACGACGCCGAGAGGGTTAAGAATTATGTCCACCGGAGTTCCGTCCGCAAGGTACGGCATGTCTTCGGTCGGCCTGACCTGCGAAATAACGCCTTTGTTTCCGTGGCGTCCCGCGAGCTTGTCTCCGGCTTGGACTTTCCTGAGGTGGGCGACCTCAACCTGTATGCGTTTGATCACGCCGACTTCGAGCTTGTCGCCCTGGTCGCGCGAGAATATTTTTACGCCGATGACGCGTCCGCGTTTGCCGTGCGGCATGGTCAGCGAAGTGTCTTTAACGTCTCTGGCTTTTTCGCCGAAAATCGCGCGGAGCAATCTTTCTTCGGCTGTCAGTTCGGTCTCGCCCTTGGGTGAAATCTTGCCGACAAGTATGTCTCCGGCTTTTACTTCGGCTCCGATGCGGACGATTCCCTCTTCATCAAGATTCTTAAGTTTGTCTTCGGCAACGTTCGGAAGGTCGGGCGTCGTTATCTCCGGGCCGAGTTTCGTGTCGCGGACGTCGCAGTAAAAATCTTCCACGTGGATCGAAGTAAACATGTCGTCGCGGGCAACTTTTTCCGAAATGATGATAGCGTCTTCAAAGTTGGCTCCCTCCCATGACATGAAAGCAACGGTCAAGTTCTGGCCGAGCGACAAAATGCCGTTTTCGGTCGAAGGTCCGTCGATAAGAACATCTCCTTTTTTGACCGCCTGGTTTATGGAAACAACCGGTTTCTGCGATATACAGGTGTACTGGTTGGAACGCTTGAATTTCGTAAGGGTGTAGGACTTTTTCTCTTTGCCGTAATTGACGGTTACCGAAGATGCATCGACGGCGGTAACCTTGCCGTCAGATTCGGCGCGCACGACATATCCGGAATTTCCGGCACAGACCATTTCCTGCCCCGTCATTACGTGCGGAGCCCTCGGCCTGATGGAAGGAGTGGCTTGGCGCTGCATGTTGGAACCCATGAGCGCGCGGGAAGCATCCGTATGCTGGAGAAAAGGAATTAGCGAAGCCGCGATACTCACGAATTGGTGAGGCGCAACTTCCGCGAGGTCTATTTCTTCCGCGGGGTATGTTCCGACTTCTCCGCCGAAACGCGCCTCGAGAACGCTGCCGGAAATCTTGTCGCCGATACGCGCAACGGCTCCGTGGACTATTTTGTGCTTTTCTTCCTCAAGCGCGTCGAGCCAGACTATATCATTCGAAATCTTTCCGTTCTTAACTTTGGCGTAAGGCGTTATTAAAAAACCGAAATCGTTCACGCGCGAAAAAGCCGCAAGATAATTTATAAGACCGATGTTCGTTCCTTCCGGAGTGAGTATCGGACAAATCCTGCCGTAGTAAGAGTGGTGAACATCGCGGACTTCAAATCCGGCGTGCTCCCTCCTGAGGCCGCCGGGACCGAGAGCCGAAAGACGGCGCTTGTGCTCGAGTTCGGCAAGCGGGTTCACCTGGTCCATGAACTGTGAAAGTTGGGATGACGCGAAAAATTCTTTGACAACCGCATTGATGGGACGGAAGTTTATAAGCTGAGCGGGAGAAAGTGTGTCTCTTTCAAGCGTGGACATTCTGTCCTGAATTATTCTCCTGAGACGCGCGAGACCTACGCGGAGCCTGCCCTGCAAAAGTTCTCCCACTGATTTAAGGCGGCGGTTTCCGAGATGGTCTATGTCGTCCGGTTTCGAACCCGGAGTGTTGTTGAGGCGGATTACTTCCCTGACTATCGCGACGATGTCATCAAGATCAAGCAGGCGGTTTTCTTTCGCCTTTTTTATCTCGAGACGCTGATTGAGCTTGAATCTGCCTACCGGAGAAAGATCATAGCGCTCAAAGCGGTGGAATATGGAATCAACCAGGTTTTTGGCGGTTGCTGCGGTTGCCGGGTCGCCCGGGCGCAAACGACGGTAAATTTCTATATAGGAATCATCGAGGTTTTTGGCCGTATCCTTCTTAAGAGTGGCATCAATGAATTTTATCGGTCCGCGGTCGATATCCTGGAATTTTGTCTTTATCATTTCGTCGGTCGCGCCGAAGATACGCAAAAGGTCGGTTACCGGAACCTTTCTGTTTCTGTCTATTTTTACTCCGATGATTCCGTCAGAATCGGTTTCGAATTCAAGCCATGCGCCGCGGTTCGGAATAACCTTTGCTCCAAAAAGATATTTGTCATGCCATGAGGCCGCCGTGAAATAAACTCCGGAAGACCTGATGAGCTGGGAAACGACGACTCTCTCGACTCCGTTTATGATGAACGTTCCTCTGTCGGTCATTGCCGGGAAATCGCCGAGATATATTTCCTGCGCCATTGATTGGCCGGTTTTTTTGTTTTCGAGCCTTACTTTTATATAAAGCGGTATTTCAAAAGTTGCGTCTTTATAAATAACGGTCGCTTCGTCCGCCTTCGGCTTGTCAAAACGAAAACCCTCGAAATAAAGTTCGAGTTCTTTTCCGGTATGGTCGCGTATCGGAGAAACTTCCTCGAGAAGTTCTTTCATTCCGTCTTTCAGGAACCACTGATAAGACTTGAGCTGGATCTCGTTCAGATCATAAGCCGAGGCCAGCGATTTGAATTTAGAAAAATCCTTAAGAGGAAGAATTTTTGACATTTAGTTTTTATTTAAAATTTTATTTTGCATTCGGCTAGACAGAAGAAAAATTTTTTATTTTATGTCTGCCGTTGCGAAATATAATTTTTATTTTTGCGACATTTTTTAATATTTTTTAAAAGCAATGATAAAAATTATTTTATTGCGGCATAGAAAGCCGCAAACCGGACCCGGATTGATGAAAAACGAAAAAAAACAAGCCGCAGGAGCTGTTTGGCTTGAAATTTGGATTGGCACATATCTTATACTGGACGGCCCGAAGTGTCAATAGGACTGAAGAATCGGAGCTTTTATCGAAAAGTCAATAAAAAAACCGGCCGCACAAAAAGTAGTGCGACCGGCGAACTTGCTGCTTGGCAACGAAATCAGCTGAATTTCTTGACCACCTTATGCAAGCGGTCGGACCATGTTTTGTAACGGAAGAATATTTCCCCCATGGCTTTGCGCTCGCGCAGCTCTTTGTCGACTTGGTTATAGTGCTTACCGACAATCAGCGGCACTTTAAGGTCGAGCATCGCCGATTTCATTTGCGTAAAGACTTCCATCCGGCAGACGAAATCGATATCTTCCATGCCGCCGATATCGTCGCAAAATCCGTCGAAATCACGGACCATGCGATTACCGAACACCGATAGCCTTACAAGCATCCCTGTGTTGCGCGGATGGCGGTACGACAGCCCGAGGTCAACCTTGTTCCCCTCGCATTGCCCGCTGAACGTGGTGCCTACGACCCCGACGGTTTGATCGTCGAGTCGATCGAGCATTGCACCAAGATGCCGCATTTCAAACCTGGCCTCGACTGAAACATTGAAAACATAGTCGCAGCCCGGATTGGCATAGCCCTCATTTTTTTCTTTCGCATTGATGAGCTCGATGCGGTTAAGCGCGCGGTTGAGCGCATTCGACCATGTATATCCCTCTTGAATCTCGATCAGGTCGACACATGGATCGTTCAGCTCTTCGAGCCATGCTTTTGTTGCGCCGCGGTCTTTTGCGGCATCCGTCACGACAATGATACGCGGGAGAAAACTGCGGAGAGCTTTTACTTGTTTCACCACGGCGGCATTGTTGTAGGAACGGATTACTGCGACAACCCTATTTACGCTGGTCATTACGGTCTCCTCTTGCGCCCCGTTTAGGCGCACGGAAAATTACAGTTGAGAAAAGCTATTCTGCCCCAAAAAGGCAGGTAGCAATTATGTTGCCAGTGTGTCAAAGCAACTGCTTAAATAATACATTAAATGTAGTAAAAAGTCAATATTATCGCAGATATTTCCACCTGTTGGCGTTTTGCTCCTCCAGAGTCTTTGAAAATATGGTTTTGCCCGTTTTGGGGTCGCTAAGGTAAAACCAATACGGCGAGGACAGCGAATTTAAAACAGCGCTTATGGAAGATATGTTCGGGCTGCCTATCGGACCGGGCGGCAGGCCGGAATGAAGATATGTATTATACTGATTATCCATTTTGAAATCGGACTGGTTCAAGGGATAGCAGCTTGATTGTCCCTTTAAAATTTTTTTCAGATAGCAAATGGTCGCATCAACATCCAATTTCATTCCGACAGACAATCTCTTCTTTAAAATCCCGGCGACAATTCTGGAATCCTTTTCATCGGAAACTTCCTTCTGGAGCAATGAAGCAAGTATCAAATTCTTTTTGTAATTGACCGGGTCCTGATTCAAAACAGGTTCCGCTTTGGCGCGGAAATTTTGGAGGAATTTATCGACTACGGTTTTTGCGGACGAGTGCTCCGAAAATTTGTAAGTGTCCGGATAGAGCTTGCCTTCAATATCGTTGTTCTTGGCGAAGGAAATCAGGAAACCGGCTGGCAGAATTTTTTTATTGGCAAGGAGAGCATCAATGTCGTAAACCGAAGCGCCGTCGGGAACGGTAATTTCTATATCGCTTCCCTGCTCGCTCAACATGCTCAATATCTGCGGCGAGCTTGAACTTCCGAAAAGCTCATAAATACCGGGCTTTATGTTTCCGGCCGAACCGGTGGCAACAGAATATAGTTTGAAAGCATCCGCCGAGCGTATCAGATTCTCTCCCTTGAGGCGGTCCACTATTTTTATAAAACTTTCGCCTTGCGAAATCTCGAATATCTTCGGACCGCTTGCGATGGAAACCGGTTTAAGCTGGCCGAAAAAATAATAGACCGGTATCAGTAATAAAATCGCCGCAGCGAATAAAAATGCGGCTTTATTTTTTAGGACATCAATTATTCCGTTCATTTTTTCTCAATAGCGGTGATGATAGCCACAAGAAAAAAACTTGTCAAAATGCTCGAACCGCCGTAGCTCAAAAACGGGAACGGTATTCCGACAACAGGAACAAGTCCAAGCGCAGAACCGCTGTTGAAAAAGCATTGCATGGAAAAAACTATCGCTGTGCCGAGGCAAATGAATTTTTCGAAGTTGCGCGTTGCGGCAATGCCAATCTTGATTATGCCGAGGATCAAAGCGGAAAAAGCGGTTATAACCAGAATACCTCCGGCGACACCCCACTCTTCTATCAGCGCAGCCAGAATAAAATCATTGGTAGGCTCGGTCAGGAATCCAAGCTGCGTCTGAGAACCCTGGCCATATCCCTTGCCGAACAGGCCGGCCGAACCGATGGCTATCTTGGATTGAACAACGCTGTAATTGGCGCCCAAAACATTTTTTTCCGGATAGAAAAAATGAACCACGCGGAGTTTCTGGTAATCTTTCAATCCCCAGTTCCAGAGAAAAAAGCCGCAAACAATGAAAGCGACCATGGCAAGAAATATTCTGTCGCGCGGCAAGCCGCTCGAAAGAAGAAGCCCGAACCAAATTCCGAAAAGAACGACCGCCGAACCGAGAGCGGGCTGCAGAGCCACAAGAACCGCCGGAACTATGAAAAATAAAAACGAGGTCAGGATTATTTTCCAGCGCGCAACCGACAAGTGCCTCCTGCTGAAATACTCGGAATAAAAAAGAATGAGACTTATTTTAGCGAGTTCCGCCGGCTGCAAACTAAACGGTCCGATAACCAGCCAGCTCTTTACGTTCCTTATGTTCGGACCTATTACAAGAACCAGAATCAGCAGTAAAACCGAAAGAGCGTAAAATCCGATTATGAACCAACGGTATCCCAGAACAGATTGCCAATCCAGTTTCCTGAAAACAAAAACCAAGGTCAGGCCAAGCGCAATGAATGCGGCCTGTTTGTAGAAAAACTTGTCGGAGATGCTGGACAAGACAACCAGGCTCGCCAAAAGAACGACTGAAAGCGGCAAAAAAATATTTCTGCCGGAAGGAATGGCTGCCGCATTCAGCTTTGATGACATCTTTGAAATTTAACGGCCGTACAAATAAACCTTAGTCGCGGGAAAATCGATGTTTCCCAGAAGCGGATGGGTGATTGAAAAAAGTTGCTGTTGACCCGGAGCAATATTGCTAACTTGTGTTTTTGATATTCCAGCGGGCTGGCCGAGCTTGCTGTAAATTATGGCAAAAATATCCACTTGAGAAACGGAAACGGTATTGCTGTTTATAATGCTTCCCGTAACTCCGATCTCATTGCCCGAGGCAGAGGTTGATGAATTCTGTAAATCCAGTTTCGGTTTGGCTAAAAGAGATCCGGAAACCCAATCCGGTTCGCCAACAATGGAGAAATCCGCCGAAACTATTTTTGCCGCGTCCGCGAACGGCTTGTTGAACTCGGCTACATATTTTATTTCCGACGCGTAAACAAAAGAGTCGCCGCTGATTTCTCCGCCGGCAACCGGATTCCCGCTGTCATCGCGCAATGTGAACTTGTAATAAAATTTTCTTGCCGAGAAATTCTGGTTTGGGTTTTTTATTTCAACCATAACGCTCACGCTTGAAGGTGTCGGATGAAAGATTATCGGCTGTCCGGTTGTTATCGTGGCAAGTTCCGACGGTGTGCAGGTTTTCGCGCAAACTCCTCCGCAATCTATTCCCTGTTCTCCCTGATCCTGGGTACCGTTGAAACAGCTTGAGGCCGGCTTGAAAAAAACAGAATACGCGCCGAACGCCAGCACGCCCAAAATAATAAGATAAAAAAGCCCGTAAGCGAACTGTTTGAATGTTCTCATTTCCTCTAATTATATAACAAAATTAGCGGTGCTTGAAACAAAAAGCCAGAACTTTTGTATGCCGGCGTACTCTACTTTCCCAGCCGTCGAAACAGCAAGTATCATCGAGTTTGTGCGCTTTAACTTCTCTGTTCGGAATGGGAAGAGGTGGTACACACACAAATAAAACACCGGCAGACAAAAAATCTGGCATTGATTTTAATGTTTTCTGCTAGATTCTAATTTCTAGATTCTAGATTCTATTTTTTTAAGTCAGCATTGGGATAATCAGCATGTTTAACGTCCGCCTTTATCGGACGAAATAAGCATTGATGTTATTAGTACCGCTCGGCTAAAACCATTGCTGGCCTTACACCTGCGGCCTATCAACGTAGTAATCTCCTACGAAACATTTCTAACTTGCGTTAGAAGATACCTAATCTTGAGGTAGGCTTCGCGCTTAGATGCTTTCAGCGCTTATCCCTTCCAAACATAGCTACCCGGCGCTTCATTTGGTAACAAAGCCGGTACACCAGAGGTCTGTTCAGCCAAGTCCTCTCGTACTAAGGCCAACTCCTCTCAAGTATCAACGCCTGCAGCAGATAGAGACCGACCTGTCTCACGACGGTCTGAACCCAGCTCACGTGCCCTTTTAATTGGCGAACAGCCAAACGCTTGGGAGCTTCTACACCCCCGCGCTAGGGCGAGCCGACATCGAGGTGCCGAGCGTGGTCGTCGATAAGGACTCTCGGACCACACTAGCCTGTTATCCCCAGAGTAGCTTTTATCCGATGTCTCCCACCTTTCTATAAAGAGTGGTCGGGTCACTAAGTTCTGCTTTCGCATCTGCGCGACTTGTAGGTCTTGCAGTTAAGCCGGCTTTTGCCTTTACGCGTCCAGCCCGGTTTCCATCCGGGCTAAGCCGACCTTAATAAACTCCTCCGTTACTTTTTAGGAGGACAACGCCCCATTGAAACTGCCTGCCAAGCACTGTCCCCTGTCGTTTTTTCCGACAAGGTTAGATTTTAAAATCTTAAAAATGGGTGTTTCATTGGCGCCTCCACACCTCCCGAAAGAGATGCTTCAAAGGCTCCCCACTACGCTACGTATTAAGACCTTAAAGCCAATACCAAGCTGCAGTAAAGCTTCTGGGGTCTTTTCGTCCCGCTGCAGGTATCCAGCGTCTTCACTGGAATCGCATTTTCACCGAGCTTGCCGTCGAGACAGTTTCCCAGTCGTTACACCATTCGTGCGCTTCGGAACTTACCCGAAAAGGAATTGCGCTACCTTAGAACGATTATAGTTATCGCTGACATTGACGAGGGCTTGATCCAGTCAGCAGTAAGTATTGCTACCTACCACCGCCAGACTTGACCTTCTCGCATCGGTCAGGTGTCACCCCCTATACGTCCTCTTGCGAGTTTGCAGGGAGCTGTGTTTTTGGTAAACAGTCGCCAGGAAGACTTTCGCTGCGGCCCCATGCACCTCACTAAAGTTCGGTGCGAGAATGTAGAATGTAGCAAGTAGAATGTAGAAAAATTAACTACTACATTCTAGATTCTAAATTCTAGATTCTGCATCTCACCTTAGTGAGATGCACAGGGCAGGCCTTATCGCTAACTTACGGCCGCTTTTTTGCCTAGTTCCTTGACGGCAAATCACTCGTTCCCCTTGGTCTTCTCGACCTATCCACCTGTGTCGGTTTACGGTACGGATTCCATATTCATAATCTTAGAAGTTTTTCTTGGAGGTCCGCTCGATGAACGTTCGCCGGAAAACCGGCAATTGCCTTTTTACTGGGATTCGCTATTAAAAGCAGCGCTCCGGATTTCCCAAGAGCACACCCTCGCGCAAGGACGCCAAACCAATAAGGCGTTCCATCTACTGAACCCCGTCCCTCCATCGAAAAATACGGAAGTGACGGAATATTAACCGTCTGTCCATCGTCTGCGGTTTTCACCATCGACTTAGGGCCGACTAACCCGTGGTTGATTGCCAGTGCCACGGAAACCTTGGATTTTCGGGGTCCCAATTTCTCATTAGGATTGTGGTTACTCATTCCAACATTCTCTCTTCCCGCCGCTCCACCGCCCCTCACGGGTACAGCTTCGACGCAACGGGAATGCTCTCCTACCACGCCCTGCATAAATGCAGAGCATTCATATCTTCGGCAGTATGCTTAGCCCCGGTACATTTTCGGCGCCACTCGCCATCGAATAGTGAGTTGTTACACACTCTTTAAAGGATGGCTACCTCTAAGCCAACCTCCTATCTGTCAACGGCGCGAGACTACCTTTAACACTTAGCATACATTTAGGGGCCTTAGATGATGATTTGGGCTGTTTCCCTTTTGACCATGGAGCTTAGCCCCCACAGTCTAACTGTCCGTGACCACGTTTCCGCTATTCGGAGTTTGATTGAGCTGCTGAGCTTTCGCCCTTTACAGCTCATCCAGTAGCTCTACCCGCAGAACGCTAAACACGGACGCTAGTCCTAAAACTATTTCGGAGAGAACCAGCTATTACCAGATTCGATTAGCTTTTCACTCCTTACCTCAGCTCATCCGAAGATTTTGAACAATCAACCGGTTCGGACCTCCTCCCCCATTTCTGGGAGATTCATCCTGGCCAAGGCAAGCTCATCTGGCTTCGGGTCTATGATGCACTGCGGTCCCACTCAAATCTTCAAACTCGAAACATTCAAGTTCAAAAAATTGAGTGGGATACGCCCTATTAAGACTCGGTTTCCCTGCGCGTACACCCCTTTGGGGCTTACACAGGCAATGCACCATAAGTCGTTGGATCATTCTTCAATAGGCACAGTGTTACCCTTGCGGGCTTCACTTCCTTGTAGGCGAATGGTTTCAGGTTCTATTTCAACGGCCTCACCGGCCTGCTTTTCACCTTTCCCTCACGGTACTTGTTCACTATCGATCATCAAAAGTATTTAGCCTTACGAGATAGTACTCGCGAATTCACTCGAAGTGTTCTGGCCTCGAGCTACTGAAGAAAAGAAACTAAGAAGGTCATTCATTTTCGCCTACGGGGCTTTCACCCTCTTTGGCATCACTTTCCAGAAAATTTCGGCTAACAAATGACTTTGTAACTCCTCCACCCGAACCCGTAACAAACGATCCATGGCGAACCATCGATCGTAGGTTACAAGTTAAGAGCGTTTCTCCCTTATTACCCTAGGGTGCATTTTTTTATAAATGAATCCTAGTTTCGGCTGTTCCCGTTTCGCTCGCCGCTACTCAGGGAATAAAAATTTTTTCTTTGTTCCTCCGCTTACTGAGATGTTTCACTTCAGCGGGTCTGCTCCCACATATCAAGTATATGGGCAACTTAGGTTTGCTAAGTTAGGTTTCCCCATTCGGAAATCTCCGGATCGTCGGTTGCTACACACCTCCCCGAAGCATATCGCTGCTACGCCGCGTCCTTCATCGCCTTTTGATGTCTAGGCATCCTCCATTCGCCCTTATTATGCTTGCTTCGTCCGCTCAATGCGAAACGATAAAGCATGCCAATTATCCCAATGCTGACTTATATCCTGCTCATCGTTGAAATTGGGTTTTTAATTTTCCGGCGGGACGCCAAAAAATTAGAAAACTACGATGCAGGATTTCTTATATTTACTTCCGCAGCGTTGAAGGCAAGCATTTGCATCCGTGTTCTGGGCAACTTGCTATCTGTTACTGCGGTAGTTTGATTATTAAAAGACAGTCGTACATCCGCTTCTCCGCAAAATAAAAAACCGCTTAGAGCGGTTTCAAACACGACAAAACGCCGGTTTTCACCCGCTTCTTTTTTTGGTTAATTTCTTGCTGCTCATCAGGTAGATACTATGATAATCGTTCCCGAAAAAGTGTCAACCCCCACACCATAACGGCAAGTGCAATATTCCGCCATAACTTGCCGTTTGGTGTGGGGGTCAAGAGCCCTTGAAAACAAAACACCCCTGCCCTTGCGGGAATGGGGTGTTTTTGCCGAAAACGCCTTGAAGCGTTTAACGGGAACCGGTCGTTTCTCTGAGTTTGTTGAGAAGCGCAGATGCGTAATCTTTTCCGCCAAGACCGAAAGCGAGGCCGCCGGCCAAAGCCAGCATCGCCACGAATCCTGTAATGAGAGTGTTGATGACGCTGACCGCGACATTCAATTCAACCAACGCAGTCAGAAAACCGAAGACTGTTATCGCCCACCAGGCCAAAGAGCCGAGAAAGTGGGCCGCGTGCAATTTCGCGCTAAGAACCGAAGCCGAAGCCAGCTTCCTCACAAAGTTGGCCAAGACAACGGCAGCGAGCATTATCAGGACAGCCATCACTACGTTCGGGATATAGAATAAAACATCCTTGAGGAACGAAGAGAAAGCGAAAAGTCCCAAAACGTCGGAAGCGGCGAGAAGAAACGCAATAGTCACGAACCAATAGACTACCTGACCGGCAAACCTCGAACCGCGGAGGTGCATGCCACCTCTTTCGAAATAAGGAGTAAGGCCGAGTTTGGCGAGCAGAGAGTCGAGCTTGAGGGCTTCGAGAATTTTCTCGACCACAAGCGTGCCGAGGACATACGCAACAATAAGGCCGACGATGATTATGACCAGCGCGCCTATCAAACTAGGCACTACGCCGACCATACCGGTCCACAGCCTCTGAAGCGAAGCCACAACAATTTCTGTCCAATTTTGAGCTACCATTTAGTAAATTTATTATTTGTAGAATTCCGACCTTTCGTTACGACAATGCCCCGGAAAATATTCCTAAGCACAGCCTTATATTACTGGTTTAATTATACCAGCTTATTGAATTTATAGTAGAAAAGCCGTGTGGAAAACTGAAAATGGCGTTTTTATCGGTAAAAAATGATAAATAAGGTTAAACAAAAAGGGGCGCCGTTTTCACAGCTAACCCCGTTTAGGAGCATGGTTCGCTCCAGATTACTTAAGTTGCGAGGAGGTGATAAGCCGCCAGTTTTCGTCGCTGGCTTTCGGCTTTATCGGCTTCGAGCCGGCCTTGCACAGCGGACATGTGTTCGCACCCCAATCCCGCATGCGCAGCTCGACGACCGGCAGAATCCTGAAATCGCCGACGCCGTTCACGGGTATGATGCTCAGTCCGCCCCGGTTGATGATTACCGGATCGTACGGCACGAACTTCACGCGCGGATTCTTTTTCTTGATTTCGAGAATCGCTTCGTTGAAGCCGGTGCCCCTCGTGCAAAAATCCTCGACGACGAGCAAAGTGGCTCCGTACGGAACATCCGCAGTGAGAACTATGCGGCCGTCGATTTTTTTCATTTCCGCTTCAGGAGCGTCAAGCATCCTCGCGATCCTCTTGCCCAGCGAAGTGGCGCCGTCGGGCACGCCAACCACGAAGTCCGGTCTCGGAATTTCTTTTGCGACGATGTTCATCACGATCTGGTAGGCCATGATGCTCAGGATGTTCGACGGCTCGAGAAGAATTTTCGAGACGAAGAACCCGTCGCTATGGAGTCCGGACTTCAAAAGCGCGTGCATGCCTGCTAGCCCTTTTCCTGCCGCGGCGTAATCGTACTTCCAGAACGCGCCGAGCATCATTGCCATGTGAAACACTTCATCGGCAGACAGGGAGCGCTGTATCGATTCGGGACGCAATGCAAGAATATCGTCCTTTCCCATCATCATGATTTCCATGTTTCTCCTTTCAGCGATATTGGTTGATGAGGTTGTGGAGCTTTTCCGCTTCGCGGCCGGCCGCAGTCGCGAAATCTTCCGTTTTCGAGGCGAAAATTATTCCGCGCGAGGAATTGATTATCATCCCCTTGCCGCGGCTGTCCTTGCCAGCTTTGACGGTTTTTTCAACGTCGCCGCCTTGAGCTCCGACACCCGGAATGAGAATCGGCATGTCCCCGGCAAGCTCGCGGATTTCGCGGAGTTCGTCGGGGTAGGTCGCACCCACCACCAGGCCGCAGTTGCCGTTCTTATTCCAGCTCTTGGCAACTTGATAAGCAACATGCTGAAAGAGACTACGATAGCATGCGTCGAATCGCGAACGTGCATCCTGAAACTCGCCCGCCCCGGGATTGCTTGTCCGGCAAAGGACGAAAATACCCTTGTCTTTGCAATCCAGGAATGGCTGCAGAGCTTCGCCGCCAAGATACGGGCTGACCGTTACCGCGTCCGCCCCAAGGTACTCGAAAGCCAATTTAACGTAGCCTGCGTTTGTGTTGCCGATATCGCCAAACTTCCCGTCGAGAATTACAGGCACGGTCGGCGCGACGATACGAATACAAGCGATGGTTTGGTATAAAGCCTTCAAACCGTCGCTGCCGTGCGCCATGTAAAACGCAAAGTTCGGCTTGTATGCGCACGCAAAGTCCCTTGTTTCGCCCACAATCGCCTTGTTGAACATGGTGATTGCAGCAGAAACGCTGGCCCCGTTGCGCAAAAACACAGGCAATTTTTCATATTCGCTGTCCAACCCTACGCAGACGGATTTGCCTTCCGCCTACTTGGCTTTGAGCATGTCATTGAAGCTTATAGGCATATTTCCTCCAATCAGTTATTCAATTTGTAAATTGCGTCGCCAAAAAATAGACTCTGGCTTGAGGCGATATTAATCCTAAAGCAGGGTAAAAAGCAATAAAAATCTTGAGGCACGAGGCACTGTGATATATCATAGTGCCCGTAAAACCGCTAAAAATAAATAAGTTAAATATCTACAAAACAAAAATCCCGCTTTGCGGCGGGAGTTTTGCTAGTTTATCATTTTCTCTATTTTTTCTTCTTCGGTAATCAGCTTCATAAGAGTATTCCGAACGGATTCGTCATTGGCTCTTATATTTCTGTTTTGCAAATCTTTCAGATCGGCGATTGTTTCCTTTATTCTGGGCAGCAAATTAATTCGTTCTTCCGCGTTAAGAATCTCGAGCGCGCTAATCACCTTTTGCCCTTCTTCAACGGGACTTTCGCCGTCTTCTGATTCAAGCGACGTAGCTACACCTTCAGGTATATCTTTCAAAAATTTTTCGAAATCTTCTGGCATGTTTTTATTGTCTTTATTTTACAGAGTCTATTCAAAAAGTCAACATGCCTACGACAAATATTTTACTTGTATAATTCTTTGTTTTTGAAAGGTATAAGCGCCAAAACAACCGTCTCCGTGTAATATCTAGTCCTGTCTATAATATCGCCGGTTAAAATGCCGACAGCGCCGTTTTTCTGCTTTGAATTTTCTCTTTTGAAAACTATGTCATCCGCCTCTCCAAGTTCCATTCCTTTTTTTATGAGCTCAGCGACTTTAGGAGGCAGAAAGAATGTTCCGGTTTTGCCTTTGCCCAATTTTCCATCTTTCCCCTTAATCACCGCCCACGCAAATGCTTCCATGCCCGAATCTTTTTCTTCCACTCCGCCTTCTATGCCGACCCAAAAATCTCCGTCGGCCATATGCGAGGCGTTCTCGGCGCGGTTCATGGCTCCCTCGAAAGTTTCCGAATCGCTTTTGGGCTGGTCGCTCACTCCCGATGTCGCCGAAACTCCTTCCGTCTCAAATGTTTCATCGGGAAACATTTTCCCGAAAGCGGCAGTGACTGCATTTATTTTAACGGGATTTTGGGAAGCGATTATTATTTTCATCATAGATGCGAATACTATCCAAATCCAAATCGGTTTTTTTAGCTGATAAATCCTGTCTCATAGTTAGAATGGTTTTTAGAAAATTGTCACGAACAGGATTTTCTATGAACGTTTTCACTGAAAAAATCACATCTTCCGAGGCATAAAGTATCATTTCGTGATATTCCATTTTTAGATACTCCATAACATCTTCTGCGTTATCTATATCGGATTGTCGGCTCGAAAGATACTTAATATTTTTCGGCTCAAAAAAGGCATCCATATATAAGAGGCAGGATTTATACCGTTTCTCCTTCTGCTCCAAAACTTTAAATTCTCGTTCCTTCTTTTTGTCGAGCAGATAAGTTATATATCCTCCAAGTATGCCTCCAACACCGAGAAGTGTTAGGGCAGAAAAAACGATTTTAATAGTGTCGGTCATGGTTTTATTCTAAATCGTTTTTACCAATATTGCACTTTGGATAAAGTTTCTAAAAATTTTCTAATTTATGACTAGGGGAATCCGTCGCCAGACCAGGGCTGGCTCCTAGAACCGTACGCATCACCCCGACCCCCGTCTGGGACACCTTCTGGTTTCCCATCCCGCCCGCCCAGGGCGGACGGCCTTCCAAAACGGGGTGATGCTCGGTTCGATTCCGCAAATCACGGACAAATAAAAACGGCCGGATACATCGGTCGTTTTTATTTGCGGTGGACCTAGGCGGAATCGAACCGCCGTCCCGGCAATGCGAATGCCGTGTGCTGCCACTATACCATAGGCCCTGAAAGAACGATTTTATCTTAACTGCCTCCGAGCCGTTTGCCAAATAGGCTCCGCTTATTTGAAGGTGAAAATCGGCCCGATCATTCCGAGAATTACGATGAGCGCAAAAATTATTATTAAAGCTTTTTTAAGCATGCTTTTATTGTAGCTCATCTTTGTATTTTTCGAAAAATACCGGGAGCTGAGAATGGAGCGGTAATGGCAGTCTTCCAAGGCCAAACCAGCCAAGTTCATCAAATTTATGAGGTTCGCAGTTTTCTACTTTCGCCGGGTCCACTAGAACTTTGAAATCCAAAGCTATCCAATGCGTCGGCTTGCCGTCTTTTTCTCGATGCACATCTCTGAACCCGAGAAATTCATAAGATAGGACGTCCGTTCCATATTCTTCCTTTATTTCCCTTTTCAAAGTTTCATCGGCTTTTTCGCCGAATTCCAAAGCGCCGCCGCCTATGTCCCATCTGCCATTTTCATCTCTCGCCTTCTCTCCGCGCTTGTGAAGCAAAAAATTTCCTCTGCCATCATGGCAAAGATAAATAACTCCTATTCCGATAAAATCCTCTCCTTTCTTCATCTATGTCGGGCTGCCGGGAATCCGTCGCCAGCCCTAAGCTGGCTCCTAGAACCCTACGCATCACCCCGACCCCCGCTTAAGACACCTTCTGGTTTCTTACGTCGCTCCGCCAGCTGGCGGAGCTCCTATCTTCCAATACGGGGTGATGCTAGGTTTAATTCCCGCACATAACATAAGCATAAAACAAAGACACTTTTTTGGAAAAGTGTCTTTGTTTTATGTCGGGCTGCCGGGAATCGAACCCGGTCTTTACGCACCCGAAGCGCACGTACTGCCGGTATACTACAGCCCGAAGTGAGGAGCAGAATGATTATATCTTATATTATAAGCATTCTGTCCGAACGCCCGGGATGTAAGCTATGCTTACAGCCCGATTATCTTCTAATGCTCGGATGCCCAATAAATCTACCGTTTTCCCCATGAATATTCAATCGCGGGGCTATTTGTTGTCTATCTTCTTTTCGATGCTCTCGAGATGCTTGTCCAGATGGTCAGTAATTTCTTCGAACTTGTTTTCCAATTCATCAAGGCGCTCTTCTTCGGTTTTTTCCGCCCGCTCGGTCTTCTGCACCATTTTTTCTTCCGTTTTAATTCCGGAAGAAATTATCTGAGCTCCTATAAAATCGGACACGAAGAGTCCCGTTCCCAGAAGCAGTATGAACCCTATTAGCGTAGATATTAGTCCATCCAGAAGCTGAATGTAATTAACTACAAACCCTGCCTGGTTCCCTAAAAAGAAAACGGAAATAAAATCGGCCAAATACCAAACCCCGCGCCAGAAAAGAACCACTCCGATACTGCCGATGACCGCATAGGCAACGGGATGTCTGTTCAACCTTTCGTGGCTTTCCCTGAAAAATTTTTTAATGGCCGAAAACAGTTTCATGTTTTTTAAATTACGGTTTGCTTTGTTTCTTTGATTTTCTGGTTGCGCATATTTTCTTGGACCTGCGGGTCAGTGCGAATAAAGAGAGAACTATCAGATAATCGGCCACGGCTTCCGGAGAAACCGAATATTCGCCTCCGAGAATAACTTTTGCAGAAAGTAGGAAAGCCATGAGAATAGTCCACATTATAATGAACACTTCTCCGGGATGGCGGCGTTCTTCATATACATCGCACCAACGCTCGAATTCTTTTGTGCCCACATAAAGACTCAGAACCGCCGTGTAAATAACGCTGAAGGTCGGCGTAAGATAATCAAACTTGTTTAACGAAAAAAAGTCCACAATCAAAAAAATCCCCAGAAAAATAGTCCAGAAATTCGTGAGAATCCGCCAGATCCGTTCGCTTTTAAACATTACTGAACATATTACTTTTTCTTTATGACTTCTTCAACCCTCTTCTTTATCCGATACTATTTAACATGAAATTTCTCTCTCATTTCCTCATCGATTCCTTCCTGAAATTCGTCTTTTCTCTCTTTGGCTTTTTGGGAAATGGAGTAAAGTTCGGCGTCGCCAAGTTCCCCCAATTCCAGCACTCTTGATTCGAGATGTCCCGTATCGTTTTTGGACGGATCGTCCAGAACCTCTTCAAGCAGAATGGAAAGTATCTGTCCGACACGCGGACCGGCTTCTGCGTTGAGAATTCTCATGACGCCGTCGCCTTTCAATTTGAGCATCTTCGGAGATACGGGATCCTTCTTTACCTTTTCTATCATGAAAAGAAGGTGGCGCGTTTTGTAGGGCACCGCTTTGGGCACGCCGGAACCGATGCGGTCGGCTTCTCTCAATTTCATAAGATCGGATAGTGTCTCAGGTCCCACGCGGGCGATAAAACGGCGCACGCCTGCTTCCGTCACTTCGCCGACGTTGTAATAGAACATATGATAACGGATGAGATGAGCGACATTTTCGATTATGTCTTTGGAAAAACGCAGGCGTTCCAAAGTCTTAATCGCCATCTTGGCGCCGACAACATCGTGACCGTAAAAAGTCGAATTCGGCCCCTCGCCCCTTTTGGCTTTGGGTTTGCCCAGGTCGTGCAAAAGAGACGCCAGTCTGACTTCAAGCGAATAATTTTTACTTCCGGAATAATCCAAAGCTTTTACATTGTGCTCGAAAACGGTGTAAATATGATGCTTGTTTTGAGTGACGCCGATTCCCTCGCGGAGTTCCGGCATCACATAACGCAAAATATCCAGTTCTTCCAAGAGAATAACTCCCGCCGCCGCTCCGTCTGACATTATTATTTTTTCGAATTCATCGCGTATCCTTTCTTTGGCAATAGCCTCGAGAAGCCCGGCAAGTTTTTCAATCGCTCTCCTGGTGTCAAAATCTATCTGAAATCCGGTCTCCGCTGCGAACCGTACCGCTCTCATCAAGCGGAGCGCGTCTTCTCCGAATCTTTCTTCGGGATTGCCGACAGTGCGGATTATTTCTTTTTTCAGATCTTCTTGCCCGTCAAAAGGATCGACAAGCTTCTGCGCAGAGCCGGACAAATCAATGGCAATGGCGTTTATCGTAAAATCCCTCCTGCTCAAATCTTCTTTGATGTTTTTGGCGAATTCCACTTCGTCCGGATGCCGTTTGTCGGTATACTCGCCGTCCAGCCGGAAAGTGGTCACTTCGACGATTTTCAACTTGGGATTTTCCGAACCTGTTTTCACGCCAACGGTCCCGAAATCGTTTTCATAAACGCTCTCCGGAAAAACTTTTTGAATCTCGCCCGGCGTAGCGTCGGTTGCTATGTCCCAATCCTTGGGTTCTCTTTTTATCAAAAGATCTCTGACACACCCGCCCACAAGGTACGCTTCAAAACCGGCTTTTTTTAGCCTTGAGACCACCTCCAATATTTCTTCAGGGAACGAAAACTTCATGGTTTTTATTATACACCCAAAACAAAAAAGCCCTCCAACAGGAAGGCTTTTTACCCCTATCTTACTTCGGCTCCGAACGATTTTTTAAGCGCGGATATTATTTTAGAAAGGTCGCGGTCTACTTCGGCGTCGGTCAGTGTTTTATCTTCCGACTGGAAAATTATCCTGAATGTAAGGCTTTGCTTGCCGTCGAATTTTTCGTCCACATATTCGTCTATCAAATCAACATCTTCAACGAACTTCGACGAAACGGCATCTATCGCTTCCAAAACCTCGCCTATCCTCGTATCGACGGAAATCAGGACGGAAATATCTCGCATGACGGCAGGATATTTAGGCAGCGGCTTGAATGCCCTTTCTTCTTCAATGACCGGCAAAATCGCATCCAGATTTATTTCGCCCGCCGAAGCCACCCATCCTTTTTCGAGATTTACAGTTTTTATATTGCCGAATATCTTCTTTCTGGATTCTATCTGGAGGTTTTTCCCGCCCGCGGATTCCGCCATATAAAAATCACTTAACCCGAGGCTTTTCAGCAGGTCGTCGAATATGCCCTTGAGTTCCAGAACATATGATTTCTTTTTGGCGCCAATCGCTATTCCAAGATGAAGCTTCTCGCGGACATTGCCTCCCTCGTTCCTGAAAACTTTTCCGATTTCAAAAACTCTCACTTCATTGAAAAATCTGCCGTTGTCGGTCACATTCTTCAATAACCCCGCTTCCAGTGTTTGCCGGAGATTTTTGAATTCTGAACTTATCGGATTTTCCAATTCAACCGCCGATTTGCCGCCCTCGTCGGAGAAAGAATGGTTGTAAACTTCATTCAGATTTACGCTTACCAGGAACCGCCTTACTTTTTCTTTCAAAATTACCATATCTTCTTCCTGCGCCGGTTTCATTGCAACAGTCGGCATATGCGGCTTCATTTTGTTGTAACCGATGAAACGCGCCGCTTCCTCAATCAGGTCTTCGGTATTTTCCACATCAGTCCGCCAAGCTGGCACGCGCACAAGAAAAGAATCTTTGGACGAATTTTTTGTTTTTTCTATAGAAAAACCGATGTTTGTAAAAATCTTTTTGGCCTTTGCCGCGGAAATTTCCGCTCCAATCAAACTGTGATATTTTTCCACGTTGAACCCGATTATTTCTTCGCCGGGTTTTTTCGGATAAACATCGACGGAATCTATCAGTTTAGCCCCGGATTTGACCAGAAGCTCCGTCGCTCTGTCCATTCCCCAATCGACAAGCGCCGGACTCAGTCCGTGCGAAAACCTGAGACTCGCATCTGTTATCAGTTTCAAGCGGCGCGATGTTTTAAATATCCTGACATGGTCGAAATTCGCGGCTTCCACGATTATTCTTCTGGTTTTCCCGTCAACTCCGGAATTCAAACCGCCTTTTATGCCGGCAATGGCAAGAGCTTTGGAAGAGTCTGCGATAACGGTATCGCTTGAATTAAGTTCGAACCGCTGATTATCAAGGGTTTCGAAGTGTTCATTGTTTTTGGCCTTCCTTATTACGATCTTAACAGCGCCGCCCTTCCTGTCGGCCTTGGCAAGCTTGTCGGCATCGAAAGCGTGCAGCGGCTGCCCGGTTTCAAGCATTACATAGTTCATAAGATCCACTACTCCGTTTATCGGCTTAAGTCCGCATGTTTTAAAAATATTTTTCATCCAGACGGGAGACGACGGCAGTTTTTTAATTTCGAAAACGCGGGCCGAGTATCGCGGGCAGGCGGCTTTATTTTCTATTTCAATCTTTAAAATTCCCCGGTTGCTCGGCGGATTTATTATCGCCTTAACCGGATTCTTGAACGGCTTATCCAATGCGGCGGAAATCTCGCGCGCGATTCCGATATGCGAAGCCGCGTCGGAATAACGGTTGGCCGGCATGGCTATGTCAATAAGGTCGCCGGCAAGTTCTTCCACTTCAAACGAATAAAGATTGGAAGCTTCCGCTACTTTTGCCGCAACGGGCAATCGCGGCGACAATTTTTTTATGAAGGCGTAAGAAAATTTCATGTTTGTTAAAACTGCTTGATGAAGCGCAGGTCTCCCGAATAAAACATGCGTATGTCCGGAATTTTGTATTTAATCATTGCCAGGCGGTCGATTCCGACTCCGAAGGCGAAACCCTGCCAGTCGCGCGGATTGTATCCCGCATACTCGAAAACCATGGAGTGCACCATTCCGGCACCCATGACTTCGAGCCATTTGTCATTAAGTTTTATTATGACTTCCACTCCCGGCTCTACGAAAGGGAAATAGCTCGGGCGGTAGCGGAATTCTATTTTCTGACCCGCGAAAAACTTTTTGAAAAATTCTTCGACTACGAATTTAAAATTGGCCAGACTGACGCTTTTGCCGACCATAAGTCCTTCAAGTTGATAGAAATTTATCTCATGGCTGGCGTCTGTCGCTTCATAGCGGAAAGTCCGTCCCGGAGCGATTATTTGGAAAGGCGGCTCGTTCTTTTCCATATAGCGTATTTGGACCGGTGAAGTGTGCGTCCGGAGTAAAAGTTTCTCTTCATTCTTCTGAGCAGGGTCGCGCTTCAACCAGAACGTGTCCCACATTTCCCTGGCTGGATGAAATTCGGGAACATTCAAGGCATCAAAATTGTAATATTCCGTTTCAACTTCCGGGCCTTCAACCACGGAAAAATTCATGCTTAAAAATATCTTTCTTATGTCGGCATCAACCAAAGTCAAAGGATGAAGATGTCCGCGGCTGATTTTCTTGCCCGGCGCGGTAAGGTCAACCGATTTTTCTCTGGAAACTTCTTTATTGACGGACAGTCTGTTCGAAAAAAGTCCTTCAAGTTCATTTTTAAGAGACTGAAGTTTCGGCCCTGTATGGCGGCGTTCCTCTACTGACAAATCCTTTAGCGTACGCAAAAGAAGACTTATTTCGCCTTTGCGTCCGAGATATTTAACCTGGAGTTTTTCTATTGATGCGGCATTGGCGGCTTTTTCGAGTTCCGCCAGCGCTTCTTTTCTTATTTTTTCGATTTCCATGTTTCTAAAGTTTATATCGAAATAGCGATAAAAAAAAGGCCGCACACAGTCCTGAGGACCTGTAGCGGCGATTTGTCCAAGGACTTTGGGATGTCTTAGACGACCTTCCCTCTTTCCCTGCGAGTCATGGGTAATGGCTCGGCAAGGCGAGGTTGTGATAATGCCATTGACTGAATTGCTTTCAGGCAACCAATCCGTGCCCTTCTAAGGCGCGTGATGGCGGCCTTGATTTCATTGGCACTTTTTTCATCGGCACGTTTGCCGACAGCGGACATCAGCGGGAGAAGAACTTTGGTCAGCCCTCTGAGCGCTTTTGAAACTTCGTGCGCGTTGTTCTTTATGGAAACGGGGCTGATATACTCCCACATTTCCGCAGTTAAAGCGCACATCTCCAGAAGCTGGCTTGTCTGTAAACTAATGTCGCCAGCCAACAACCCTCTTTTCCGTATGCTGCCGTAAAACAATTCCATCGCATACAGGGTTGCCGCGAGATTGACCTTTGCCACTTGAACCCACCAAAAAATGAATCTCATCTCCCGCGCGGCACCGGCCTTCCCGAGCGCCTTATGGGCTGTTATTGCCGAAGCGGACGCGTCAGATATTACCTTGCGCATTTCATGTTCCTCCAGAATAAATAAGATTATCAAACTGCTGTAGCGCGTAGCGGGAATTAATTACCCGTTAAAATTACTGTAACGATTTTGAGTTTAATAATCAAATTGTTGCCCTTCGACTTCGCTCAGGACATTTGAAAATCTAATCCCGCCTTGCAGCGGGAAAGATTTTCTAAATGAGCGGGTGAAGGGAATCGAACCCTCGTCTCAACCTTGGGAAGGTCGCGTACTGCCACTGTACTACACCCGCATTTATATTTTTTAATTACTTCCTGAAAATTCAGTGGCTGTTCACATTTTCTCCGTCCCAATAAAATTTGCCGGACAAAATCATTATGCTGCTCGATTTCTTCGCCGCAGAAAGCCAGTCTTCTATTTTCTGGCCTTTGAGAAAAAGGCTCCCGGTGAGAACGTCCCGTTCCGCCTGAGGCACGAGAATTTCTTCTTTAAAATCATTTATATCAATGCCATAAACAGATTTAACGGCTTTTTCAATCCCGTCAGTGTCTGCCGCCTGTACGACTTTTTCGTTGACCAGCCGGTCAAGGTCTTTGCCTATTTCCTTGCGCGCACCGTCGTCTATCAGGACATTTTCTATCAGGCCGGTAAGCACCGACTGCTGAATTTGCCCCGGAGTCAGAACATCGGGAGTAGACGAGCTTTTTTCGTAAGTTTT
>Ga0315268_10001296_pt1 | contig 28706 bp, 31 predicted proteins | sample C1_top_MG_FD_204535 | JGI IMG/M metagenome (GOLD analysis project Ga0315268, IMG submission 204535) | Sediment microbial communities from Yellowstone Lake, YNP, Wyoming, USA - C1_top | ecosystem: Environmental > Aquatic > Freshwater > Lake > Sediment | place: USA: Wyoming | collected 2017-08-01
GAAGAGCTGGTAGGCCAGGAAGGGAATACCGACTGGTGGTACACAGAGCATCCTGAAGGCCCTTAATAGACGAGGGGTTGGGCTACTCGTTAAAACATGCCTATCCCAGCCAAAACCCTACGAAGCGTATCCACAACCTTGCCAAGATATCTCTTATCCCCTGAGCCGCTGGTTGAGCTAGGGGATAACAATTTATTGAGCCATAACGTATCTGCCAAGAAATAATAAAGAGGAGGTTCTCATGAGCAATTGGCATCAGAGCTATGCCAGACTCCAGGAATATATCAGCCAACACCCCGAGATTGAAATCACCATTAACGGCTCATGCATCCCCGGAGAGGTGAGAGAGGAGTTTTTCCGCCTTTTCGATGTCGTTCGCAGCGACTTCGTCCGAGAAGCGTTCCCAGCCCAGCTAAAAGAGGCGGAAGTCGCGGGTAGGGCCTTCCTGGCAGCAGAAAAAGAAGCCATAAGCTGTTTAAAGCTGAAAGAAGTGAAGATTGAGCAGAACCTCCGCTGGTTCCTACAGGACCCCGTCGACGGATTAAGGCGCAGGCTGTTTGACCCGCTGTTTGACCTGCTCAGAGGGGCGCTTGACGCAGAAGGTTTCGAGAAAACATCCACCCGGATTGCTGAGGACCTTATTCAGCGATATGCTCATCGAAGCTATGCCCACTGGGCGACACTTTCTCTTATACCGCTCCTATCCCCCGATTCGGCGCATGTGGTACCGATAAAGGATGAGACCATTGACCCTTACCTCACCACCGAAGGGAGGCAAGGCCGTTTCACGGAGACAATCCCTGACCTGGCTACGCCCGAGTGGCTCTTTCTGGACGCCAGCCAGTATGTCCCGCTGCTGGTGCCCAAAATCATCTGCCACTCCGCCATGTTGGATACCTTTGTCGCCTTGCGGAACGGTTTTCATAGCGTTGATTATCACGCCTACGAGCTATTCAAAACCATCAAGACGAAACAGTGGCACGATTTAGAGGACCTCCGGCGCAGGTATGGACCGCACCACCTGTGGCCGGACATCGGCCTCTACCTTGACAGTAATCCGGATGAGCTGCGCATAGTGGCCGATTACCAGCACGCGCTGTGGCCAGAAATTATTGTGGATGTGATGGAAGCCCCAGACTGGTACGAGAGCGGCGGCCTGGAGATTGTAAGGCTCCACTACGAGGTTCTCCGGCCCCGCCTAGGTAGCTTCGTCGTTTACCGCGAAGCGCTGCCCGAGACAGCCATACCGCAAGGGAGCCAAGCACAGGCCACGGAGACTGGAGATGAGATGGCACCAGCTCCGGAAGAAGATACGACCACCCGGCTCTTACGGGAGTTGCCCGAAAGCATCCACCTTCTCAGCGTGGGCTACGATAGCACCAGGCTGGGGCCGATCATCGAAGCACTGGCAAAATCAAGGCCCGGGCCTAAACAGAGCGCGGGCTAAGCCATCCCGTGCTTGATGCCAACTGCAATATGACCATCCGCGGCTCTCAGACTATCTACTGGGATGTTAAGAGCAGGCCCACATCTATAGACAATGAGACTTACGTTTACGATGGAGACGGCAACCATTCTGTTTTATAGGCAGAACTCTGTCCACCAAATTCAATTTACAGGCTGGCTGGGCAGGGTATACTCCACTTTCTGGGTGACAGTGCCCTCTCGTCGCAACTACGATATAGTTGCTATATAAGTTAAAATAATGACACCATTTGGGAAAAGGGGATAGATGTGAAAAAGAGCTTAATCTCTGGAATAGCGACCATGGCCATAGCCACCCCGCTATTGCTCGCCAGTTGTACCGGTGCCGCATCGACTCCGACCAGCACTACAACCCCGCCGGTGAGTACGACCACGGTGCCGCCTGGCAACACTACGCCGCCGATAACCACGACTAAGCTGCCGTCCTCACCTACCAACACGACCACCACAGTGCTTACGGGCACCGTCGAAATCGAGTTTACCCGTTCGGGTTTCAGCCCCGCTTCGGTAAACATCGCCGCGGGGTCAACCATCAAATGGTTTCTCGCCGAGCATGCGGAGGTTACAGTCGTGAGCGACACGCCGGGTGTTAGCGGGTTCACCGACAACTTCTTTATCAACAACCCCGTCTATACCACCTTCACCGTGGCCGGTGTGTACAATTTCCATCTGCAGGATTACGCAGTTACATGCACCATCACCGTTGTTTGACACCCACCTTACTTAGACTGGGCCTAGTATAGTCAAAGGGTAAAAGCATAAGCGGAAAAGCTCTATCATTAATGGCTGTTTTCATCAGAAAGATGTAATAAAATCAAATTTGAAAGGAGGCAGGCGGCCTCCGCCTTTTACAAGCTGGGATTCACACGCAGGGGGCACAGGTTCAAATTCAGTACCGCCCACCATCCGTATCTCCGGTTCTCCTCGCGGAAATATCCTCCCTTCACCGCTCTCTTGCTTCAACACCCGCGGCAGCATCCGCCGGGGGTTCGAGAAGCTTACCTGCACCGCCAGAGCCGGACTCAGTGTCATCAGCGGCAGACACCGGCAGGGCCACTATGTTCTGATGGAAAGTACATCTCCAGCCTGCGGAACGGGACCGAACCACCGGTAACAGTGGAAGAAGCGCTGGAGGCAGTCAGGTTGTACGAAGCCATTACCAGCCGGGTTAAAAAAGCTGTAACGCGGAGACATGGCAAGAAGGAGAGAACCGCATGGCTAAATTTCTGATGCTCATCGCTGCTATTGTTCTCATAGCCGATTTCGCCGTGCTGATGGTTTATCGAGATATCGTGAGGGCAAGCTACCTTTTCGTCACCACCGGTACCGTCCTCTACCCGCTGGCCTATCTCAGCTTGATTGTGGGGATTCTATGTCTGGTAGCCTTCCTGCGTTCTGTCTGGCGAGAACCGAAAATCAAAGCCTGATTCGATTTCAATCTCGATTCTGTCCCACTCAAATAAGCGATGAGGCTCGCCTGAGACAGCCTCAAACAGCTCGTAGCGAGATGCTAGCCCTAAGCCTGTGCCGACAGTTATATCATGGCTAAATTGACACCAAACCATCCCTTCCCTATTATGTAAATGTATATGAAACTTGCCGACAAAGCCGGCCGGCTCAAGGAACAGCGACGTCGCTTCGATGATGAGGTCAGCCTGCTCTACAAGATTGAACCTTTCTGGCAGGCCTGCCAGAAGTGCCCCGATGGCTACTGCTGCGCGCACGAAATCTTTCCCGTCCTGCAGAGTGCCGGCAATCCCTTCAAGGCCGAGGAATGGTGGCTCATGCTGGAGTATGTCAGAGACAATTTCTCGCCGGATGAAAAAAGGCAGCTGGTGCAGAACATCCTGTCAAAGCGCAAGGACTGCGTCTTCCTGTTTGGTAACCGCTGCGGCGTTCACCCCGCCCGCCCCTGGGCCTGTCGTGTCCACCCCTATACTATCTCCTTCCACCACAACCCGGCAGTCTTCCCTGTAGGAGAGTTGGCTCTGCCGGCCTGCCCGGCACTGGCCGCCTCTTTTGACATCAAGAAAGATGAACTCGTCGTGCAGCGCCCAAAAGTGCTGGCGCGGTACAAAGAAGGCCATCTGGTGCAGATCAAACTGAGGAAGCACAAGCCCCTCTGGCTCATCGATGCCACTGACTATGTCAAGGAATACGAGCGGCATATCCCCTTGAAGAAGGAACGTCCGCTTTCGGACTGGGAGGAGCTGCTGGCGCTCGCCGGAGAGGCTGGCGGCAAAGAAGGCGACGTCATCACGCGCTATCTCGAAATCGTGCAGGGCATTACACGCCTCCCCGATGGGCGTATCGGCTTCTAGCTTCGCTTTGTAAAAATGCATTGCTCTCCCGACCGTAAACCCCTCGTCCGACTTGTCTCAGCTCACGACCTTCTTAGTTATTTGTAGAAGCCGCACTATGGAGATATAATAGGCGCTACCCAGCTTGCCGCAGACATGGCTGAGCAATGGAGAGGTCTGGCATTGAAAGACCAACTCTCGGTTACACAATTCGCGCCCGCCGATAGAAGCCCGCAGGAAGAAATTCAGCGTCAGGCACAGTTGCTTTTCGCTTCGCCGGATTTTAGACGCCTGGCTGACCTCACTCCAGACCCGGTTCTTGTCCTCAACCAGAACCGGCAGATTGTCTTCGCCAACGCAGCTGCCCTCTCTATCGCGGCTGCCGCCGGTCATAAAGAACCCTATGGCATGCGCCCCGGCGAGGCCTTCAGCTGCGAGCACGCCTACGCCAACGACTGCGGTTGCGGCACCTCTTCTTTCTGCCGCTACTGCGGTGCTGTACGGGCTATCCTTTCCGCACTGCGTGGAGAAGAAGCACTGGAGGAATGCCTGCTGACCCAGGAGGACAGCGGGGACGCTTTCATTTTTATGGCCTACGCCTCGCCCTACCGGCTAGAAGGCGAACAGTTCACCCTCTTCATGCTGAGGGATATCAGCCACGAAAAGCGACGCCAGATACTGGAGCGGCTGTTCTTCCACGATGTGCGCAACACGCTGACCGCTCTGCATGGTTGGGTACACGTTCTGGACGACATGGCCAGCGGCGACCAGCTCAAGATGGTAAGCCACACGCTTAACGAGCTCAGCAGCGAGTTGATTGATGAAATCCGCGCCCAGGAGCAACTGATACGGGCCGAAAGCCGATTGCTGGCGGTCCAACTGGACAGCGTCGATTCACTCAAAATTCTGCAGGAAATCCAGGAATACTATCAAAAGCACAGCGTCGCCAGAGAAAAGACCATCGTCATCGACCCCGGAACACAGTCGGTCGTTTTCAAAAGCGATGCCTCGCTGCTGAGGCGGGCCTTGGGTAACATGGTCAAAAACGCCCTGGAGGCTGTTGGGCCAGGAGAAAGCATTAAGCTTGGCTGCATGGTCGCAAGGGATAGAGTGCACTTCCAGGTGCACAACCCGGGTTTCATACCCGCCGATGTCCAAGCCCAGATATTCAAGCTGTCCTTCTCCACCAAAGGCAAGGACAGGGGGCTGGGGACATACAGCATGAGGCTTTTTAGTGAACGCTACCTCAAAGGAAAAGTGTCATTCACATCCTTACCCGAAAAAGGCACTACCTTCACCGCGTCTTATCCTCTGGAGCCGTGACCCCCTCTGCCTCTCCAGGGTAACCCGGCAACCCGTTAAGCCCGCCGGCATGTGAATCACAACCCCTTTCAAAATTGTAGAAGAGTATGCTTATTCCCTCATATTTGACAGATTTGTAATAAAAGAGACCAGGATTTAATGACTTTTTTATATGGCAGCAACTAGAATGTGCCCAGATCGGGTGCAGGTTCCGTGATTTAAAGGCGCCTGAAACAGCCTATCGGGGTCGTTGACAGCGTAGAGGTCAACTGCTAAACTATTTGCATATATATGAATATAAAAATGTTCTGGTAGAGGAGAAGTCTCTTGCAAAACGTCGATAGACTACAGCTCTTCAAGATGCAGGCTGAAATCTGCAAGACCCTGTCCGACCCCAAACGCCTCATGATTGTCCACGAGTTGCGCGAGGGGGAACAGTCAGTCGGCCAGCTGGCCGCAAGTCTGGAGCTCCCGCAGGCCAACGTCTCACAGCACCTGGCCATTCTGCGCAAGCGCGGTATCGTGAGCACGCGTCGCGAAGGCACCAGCGTATATTACAGCCTGGCCAGCTGTAAAATTGGCGAGGCCTGCGACATGGTACGGGAAGTCCTCAACGAGCAGCTCTGCAGCACCCGCGAGTTGGCTAAACTGCTTGGCAAAAGCTAATGGCTGAAAGCTGGCTGCTGACAACTATAGCTGAAATATGCACTAATAGGAGGAGATTATGGCAGACGAACAAAAGAAAAAAAAGGTATCCATGGTGGTCTTCTCGGGCGACATGGATAAGCTAATCGCGGCTTTTCTTATCGCCACAGGCTCTGCGGCGGCCAATTTCGAGGTGACCATGTTCTTCACATTCTGGGGGCTGAAGGCCCTGCAAAAGAAGGGCGTCTCCACCGGTAAGGGCTTTTTCCAGCGCATGCTGGGAATTATTAACGGCGGCGACATATCCAAAACCAATCCCTCAAGATATGGCTTCGGCGGCTTGGGGCGCTGGATGTTTAAAAAGATGATGAAAGCCAAGAACGTCCCGTCACTAACCGAGTTGCGCCAGCTGGCGCTCGACCTTGGTGTGCGCCTGTACGGCTGCCAGATGACCATGGATGTTATGGGCATCACCCGTGACAAGATGATAGAGACTGGTGTTACCGACTGCGTCGGTGTGGCTTTCTTCATCGAACAGGCCTCTCAATCGGCCTTTACCCTGTTTATCTAAACTAAGAGGAGGATATATAGAATGGCAGACGATGTAAAGGTTGACCTCGAACTCGACCTCAAGGGCCTGCTTTGCCCCCTCCCCATGGTGCGCGTGAGCCAGAACATCACCAAGGTGCCCGTAGGTGGCATCATCAAGGCCACCGCCACCGACCCCGGCAGCATGGCCGACATCCCGTCATGGGCACGCACCACCGGCAATGAAGTGGTCAAATCAGAGAAGGACGGCAAGAACTTCGTCTTCTACGTGAAAAGGCTGAAATAGCATGGACTGGTTCTCGTTCATCGTAGCGGGAGTCATGGTCTATGTGGCCGTCGCCGTTTTCATCGGCGGCAGCCTTTACCGCATCGTCAAGTGGTTCAGGACGCCTAAAAGCCCCATCCGCCAGGGCATGTTCCCGCAGCCGGCAGGTACGGCAGGGCGCCTCTTGAAGATGGGCAAGGACAGTTTCATCTTCCCGCAGGTGCTGGACACTGACCGCTGGATGTGGTTCTTCGTCATCGGCATGCACCTGGCGGGCATCGGGCTGTTCATAGGCCACCTCAGGCTGATATTTGAGTTCACGCCGCTCTACAATGCGGTCGGGCCTGTTGTCATGGAGGACATGGCCGCGTGGGTGGGCGGCGCCATCGGCATTTCGCTCTTTATCGCCTTCACCTACTTCCTGCTGCGGCGCTTTAAATCCCCCTACCGCGAGCTTTCGGTGCCCGAGGACTACCTGCTGCTGGGGCTCATCCTGCTGCTGGTGCTTCTGGGCGACCATCTCAGATTGACCAGCCCCTTCGAGCTGTCATCCTACCGCGACTATATGGCAAGCCTGCTGGCCTTCAAGCCGGATTTTCCTGCAGTCATTGCCGACTCTCCTGCCAAGTGGATACTGGTCGGGCATGTGCTGACGGCCAACCTTCTCCTTATCTACTTCCCCTTCTCCAAGCTGGTGCACTCTATCGGCGGTTTTGCCGGCAACCTGTTGAGGAGCGAATAGATGGTCACTGAACAGGAACAGGACACCGCAGTAAAGGTTCTGGATGAGAAGACCAACCGCCAGCTTCTGTACTATCTGGACATCTGCACGCGCTGCGCCATCTGCAAGGACGCCTGCCACCAGTATGTTACCACCGGCGATGTACTCTATCTTCCGGCCTACCGCGCCCAGCTCATCCGCCGCGTTTTCCGCAAGTACTTCACGCTTCAGGGAAAGCTCATCCCCTCTGTGGTAGAAGCCTCCGCCCCCACCGACCACCTGCTGGACGAGCTCTACCGCACCACCTATGCCTGCACCGCCTGCCGGCGCTGCATGTACTACTGCCCTTTCTCGATTGATACCACCTGGTTCACCGGCATCGCCAAGGCCATGCTGGTAGCCATCGGGCGCGGCTCGACCATCCTGGGCGAGTTGGCCGATGCCGCCATCATGAAGGGCGAAAACATCGACATGTTCCGCGATATCCTCATCGAAAGCCTCAAGGACACCGAGAACGAGTTGAAGCAGCGAGTCGGCGACCCCGCTGCCACGCTACCCATCGGCAAGCAGGGCGCCGAGGCGCTCTATGTCGCCCTAGCCGGCACGCACACCATCCTGCCCATGGCCATCATCTTCCACCAGGCAAAGGCCGACTGGACGCTGTCGCTCTTCGAAGCGGCCAACTACGGCTACTTCTTGGGTGACACGGCCAAGGCCAGGAAGATTGCACAGCGCTTCGTGGACGAAGCCAAACGCCTGGGGGTGAAGGAGGTCATCATTTCCGAATGCGGCCACGCCTACCGTGTCATGAATTTCCTGTACGAGGCCTGGGCTAAAGAGAAATTGCCCTTCAAGATACGGGCAGTGGTGGATGTCATGCACGACTACATCAAGGAAGGCCGCATCAAGGTCAAGCCCGGCAGCCTCAAGGAGCCGGTGACCTATCACGACCCCTGCCAGGTGGGACGCAACGGGGGCTTCTACGAGGAGCCGCGCGACATCGTAAAAGCGGTGGCCGCCGACTACCGCGAGATGACGCCCAACCGCGAGAAGCAGTGGTGCTGCGGCGGCGGCGGAGGCCTCGTCGCCGAGAGCGAGTTCGATTACATACGCTTCAAGGGCGGCGAGAAGAAGGTGGAGCAGATACGCCAGACAGGAGCCAAGGTAGTGGTTACGCCCTGCGAGAACTGCCGCCTGCAGATAGACAGCCTCAACGAGAAGTACAACCTGGGCATCAGGATAAGCTCGGTGATGGACCTGGTGGTCAGCGCCATGGACTTGCCGGGAGGCAAGCCCGCCTAGATTTAGATTTCAAACCGTCCTGCAGGTATCTTACGTAGGGGCACAGCATGCTGTGCCCCTACCTGTTTGGCTTATGCGATAGCCCGGCTTTTAAGCTGCCCACAGCCCGCCTTAATATCACGCCCGAAGCTTTTTCTGAGCGTCACCGGGATGTGCAGGCGTTTCAGTTCGTTCTCAAAGGTAAGGATGACGTCCGGCTTTGGCGGCTGGTAGTCGCAGCTACCCGTCTCGTTGGCGGCGATGAGGTTGACGTGGCAGTTGAGACCATGCAGCAGGTGTGCCAGCTCGCGCGCCTGCTCCAGGCTGTCGTTGACGCCGGCAAACAGGCAGTACTCGAAGGTAACGCGCCGGCCGGTGGCCTGTACGTAGGCGGCGCAGGCCGGAATGAGCTTCTCCAGCGGGTACTTGCGGTTCATGGGCACCAGTTTATTGCGCAGCGCGTTGTCGGCGGCGTGCAGAGAAACAGCCAATCCTACCTGTAGTTTTTCGTGGCTTAGTTTTTCGATGCCCGGCACGTGTCCCGCAGTGGAGATGGTGATGTTGCGCGCCCCCAGCCCGAAGCCCCACGGCGCGTTAAGGTGCTCTACCGCCGACATGACGTCCATGTAATTGGCAAAGGGTTCGCCCATGCCCATGAAGACGATATTAGAGATGACACCTGTCTCGCCCAGCCGTCTCACGAAGTACAGCACCTGGTCGCATATTTCCGATGCCCCCAGGTTGCGCTCGTAGCCCTGCTGCCCGGTGGCGCAAAAAGGGCAGCCGGTGGCGCAACCCACCTGGCTGGAGACGCACACGGTGTACTGGCCTCTGGACGAAGGCATAAGAACCGTTTCGATTGTACGGCTGTCCCACAGGGAGAGCAGCGCTTTGACTGTGCCGTCGCGCGCCTCCTGTGTCTCAACCTCTTCCACGCTGGAGAGATGGATTTTCAGAGCCAGCTTGTCGCGCAGGGCTCTGGAGAAATCCGTCATTTCGTAAATAGAGGCGGCGCGTTTCTGGTACACCCAGCGCAGCAGGGCTTTGGCGCGGTAGGCCGGTTCTCCCAGTGAAGCCATCAGCTCTTCTGTCTGCGCCAGGCTGAAATCGGTAATAAAAGTGGGGCGTTCTAGCATTATAATTCCTTAAGGCGAGAGTTACTCAAGAGAGAGGCTGTATTTTCTAGAGCCATCCGTTTAATATCTTACGTTAAAAGACGATGGATAACAATAAAGGCAGGCAAATAGGGGATTGCCGTTTATCATCAATTCTGCTTTAACAGCTGCGTTAGTGGAAATGGGAACTCCGTAGTGTATAATTCCAACTTTGTCGGTAGTGTCTAGATTTTGTAACCAGCATGCGACAGAAAAGGAAAGGAAGGTGCCCTATGGTACATCAGGATTACAACGAATTGGAGCGCTTTTGAGGTCACGAGCAAGCGCCGCAAGGGATTCCCTTCAGAATCTCACGTGAAACGCGGACAGAGAATCGTTCATGGTGGTAAAGAACTGATAGAGAAGCTCGGTCGCAACGACTTGTGCCCATGCAACTCAGGCCGCCGCTTTTAAGAGCTGCTGTATGAATTCAGGAAGATACGACGGCTCAAGCAGAAACCACTACTTTTAGGGAATAAAAACAAACAAGCCGAGATTGTTCCGGTCGGCTTCATTATTATCGTGCTTGTAGGCTAAAGGATGGGCAGGTAGCGCTCTATCTCGTAGTTGGTTACCTGGACGCGGAACTGGTCCCACTCCTTCTTTTTGTTCCCTATGAAGGCTTTGAAGATGTGGTCGCCCAGGGCCTTCTTGACTACCTCGCTCTTCTCGGCCAGCTCCACCGCTTCCAGCAGATTGGAGGGCAGCGTGTTGATGCCTCGGGCCTTTCTTTCCTCGGCGGTCATCTCATAGACGTTCGCCTCCACCGGTTCGGGCGGTGTCATGCCCTTCTCGATGCCGTCCAGGCCGGCTGCCAGCATAACGGCAAAGGTGAGGTATGGATTGCAGGCCGGGTCCGGCGAACGGTACTCGATACGGGTGGCCTTTTCGCGCCCGGGCTTGTACTGCGGCACGCGCACCAGGTCGGAGCGGTTGCGCCGCGCCCAGGAGATGTACACCGGGGCCTCGTAGCCCGGCACCAGGCGCTTGTAAGAGTTAACCCACTGGCTAGTGACGGCCGTGATTTCAGCCGCGTGCGAGAGCAGGCCGGCTACATAACTACGGGCAACTTTGGAGAGGTGATAGGGGTCATTCTTATCGAAGAAGGCGTTGGAATCGCCCTTGAAGAGCGACTGATGCACGTGCATGCCTGAGCCGTTGACACCGAAGACGGGCTTGGGCATGAAGGTAGCATAAACGCCGTTCTGATAAGCGATTTCCTTGACCACCAGGCGGTAGGTCATGACGTTATCCGCCATGGTCAGCGCGTCGGTGTAGCGCATGTCGATTTCGTGCTGGCTGGGAGCCACTTCGTGGTGCGAGTACTCGATGCCGATGCCCATTTCTTCAAGTGTGAGCACCGTCTCGCGGCGCAGGTCGGAGGCCTCGTCCAGAGGCGTTAAATCGAAATAGCCGCCGGCATCCAGGAACTCTGTGCCCTGGGGCGCCCTGCCCTCGTTGTTCTTCTTGAAATAGAAAAATTCAAGCTCGGGGCCGACGTAGAAGGTATAACCCATATCGGCAGCCCGCTTGAGCACCTTCTTGAGGGCGTAGCGCGGGTCGCCCTCAAATGGCGTCCCCTCCGGCAATTGCACGTCGCAGAACATGCGAGCGACGGCGTGATGCTCCTTGGGCCTCCAAGGGAGGATGCGGAAGGTATCGGGGTCGGGCATGGCTATCATGTCGCTCTCATCGATGCGGGTGTAGCCCTCGATGGATGAGCCATCGAAGCCCATGCCCTCTTCCAGCGCACCCTCCAGCTCATCGATGGTGATGGCGAAGCTCTTGAGCACTCCCAGAACATCGGTAAACCAGATGCGGATGAATTTTACATCCTGTTCCTTGCACTTCTTGATAACATAAGCCTTGGACTCTGCGTTAGATGATTTAGCGGCCACATACACCTCCTAACTGTTAACGGTTTATTATATCATACGCCCTGAACAACCTGCTGCCCCGGGCAACCCAGCCTGTCGCCAAACCATGCCGGATGTCCCTTGCGGTGGCCCCCTCTGGTTGTAAAGAGTGGAAACTAGATATCGAAATACAGGTGAAACTCCCAGGGGTGCGGGCGCAGACGGATGGCATCCACTTCCTGGGTGCGCTTATAGTCCAGCCAGACCTCGATAACGTCCTTGGTGAACACATCTCCCTTGAGCAGGAAGTCGTGGTCTTTCTCCAGAGCATCGAGGGACTGGTCCAGCGAGCCGGGCACCTGGCGGATTTTGGCAGCCTCATCCTTGGGCAAGGTATAAAGGTCCTTGTCCATGGGCTCACCCGGGTCAATCTTGTTCTGGACGCCGTCCAAGCCGGCCATGAGCATAGCTGAAAGGCACAGGTAACCATTGGCCGTGTTGTCCGGGCAGCGGAACTCGAGGCGCTTGGTCTTGGGGTTATCGCTGTACATCGGGATACGTACCGAAGCCGAGCGGTTGCGTGCCGAATAGACCAGGTTTACCGGAGCCTCGTAGCCCGGCACCAGCCGCTTGTAGGAATTGGTGGTAGGGGCGCAGATAGCCATCAGGGCATCGGCATGCTTGAGCAGCCCGCCGATATAGTACTTGGCCAGCTGGCTGATAAGGGCATAGCCCTTGGAGTCGAAGAAGAGGTTTTTGCCGCCCTTGAAGAGTGACTGGTGCACGTGCATGCCTGAGCCGTTGTCCTTGAAGAGCGGCTTGGGCATGAAGGTAGCAACGCGGCCGTTGGCTTTGCAGGTATTCTTGACGATGTATTTATACCACTGCATCTGGTCGGCCATCTTTACCAGCGAAGTAAAGCGCATGTCAATCTCGCACTGGCCAGCGGTGGCTACCTCGTGATGATGGACTTCAATGGGGACGCCGGTCTCTATCATCTTGAGGATGATTTTACTGCGCAGGTCCTGCAGTGAATCGTGCGGAGGGACGGGGAAGTAGCCCTCCTTGTAGCGCGGCTTGTAGCCCAGGTTGTGCGGATTGCCGTCGCCGTCTATATTCTCGCCGCGGGCGGTGTTCCAGACGCCCTCAACTGAATCCACATTGTAGTAGGCGGTGTGCTCGTTCTGCTCAAACTGAACATTGTCGAAGATGAAGAACTCCATCTCCGGCCCCCAGTATGACACATCGGCAATACCGGTGCTCTTAAGATAAGCTTCGGCCTTCTTGGCAATGTAGCGGGGGTCGCGCGTGTAGGGTCTTCTGGTGACGGGGTCCCAGATGTCGCAGATGATAGACAGCGTCGGCACCTCACAGGCCGGGTCAATCACGGCAGTGGAGGCGTCCGGCATTAGAATCATATCGCTCTCATTGATAGCCTGGAAGCCACGGATAGACGAGCCGTCAAATCCGATACCTTCCTCCCAGATGCCCTTGGTGGGGTCATCCATCTCGGTGAGCTCGCTGGCCGGGATGGAAAAGTGTTGCCACAGGCCAGGCAGGTCGTTGAACTTGAGGTCCACAATCTTGATGTCGTTGTCCTTACAATAGTTTACGATTTCTTCGGGTTTCATTCTCTCTCCTTTTTATTTCCAGTCCCCTGACCGGGAATTCTACACAGCGTTGATGCCGTCTTCACCTGTGCGGATGCGGATAGCGTTTTCTACAGGCAGAATAAAGATTTTGCCGTCACCCATTTCCCCGCTGCGGGCGTTGTCCACGATGGCAGAGGTAGCCTTGGCCAGGTCCTCGTCCAGCACCACCAGCTCCACCTTGAGCTTGGGTAAGAGGTCTACACGGTATTCACCCGCTCTCCACTGCAACACCAGCCCCTTCTGACGGCCACGTCCGGCAACCTCGGTGATAGTGATACCCATATAGCCCACGTCTTCCAGTGCTTTCTTGACCGCATCCAGCCTTTCTTCCCTGATGATGGCCTCTATCTTCTTCATCGCATCAGACCTCCGTAGGCCCTCTCACCATGCTGGGAGATGTCCAGGCCGACTACCTCTTCCACCTGCTTTACACGCAGACCCATGGTAATATCTATCAGCTTGCCAATGATGAGAGTGCCGACAAAGGCGAACCCGGCCACAGCTACTATGTCAAGCAATTGTTTGGCAATCTGCATCCAGTTACCATCAACAGCCCCGGAACCGGTAGCGTTTACCGCCACAGTGGCGAAGATGCCAGTGGCGAGAGCCCCCCACATGCCGCCCATGCCATGGCAGGCAAATACATCCAGAGAGTCATCAAACTTTAGCTTGCTCTTCAAAAATAACAGGGAGGTGAAGCTGATGAGGGATACTACAATGCCAATGGCGATGGCCGCCATGGGCGTCACATAGCCCGCAGCAGGCGTGATGGCTACCAGCCCCGCTACCGCGCCAGTTACGGCTCCCAGTACTGCCGGCTTCCTCTGCCTCCAGCTGAGGAACATCCAGGTGAGCGAAGCCGCGGCTGCCGCGGTATTAGTGGTTACGAAGGCATTGGAAGCCAGCCCGCCGGACGTTAGAGCGCTGCCGGCATTAAAGCCGAACCAGCCGAACCACAAAAGCCCGGCCCCCAGCACCACGAAGGGTATGTTGTTAGGCTCCATGGCATCCTGCGGGAAGCCCTTGCGCCTGCCCAGCAGAATCGCCAGGGCCAGAGCCGAGACGCCGGCGTTGATGTGCACCACCGAACCGCCGGCGAAGTCCAGCACGCCCAGTTTGGCCAGCCAGCCGCCGCCCCACACCCAGTGCGCCACCGGTGAGTAAATGAGAGTCAACCAGGCGACGGCAAATACGATGAGAGAACTGAACCTGATTCTCTCCACCACCGAGCCTGTGATGAGGGCCACTGTAATGATGGCGAACATGCACTGGAAAATCATATATGCCAGATGCGGGGTGGTGGTGGAATAGACCGTCGAAGCCGTTTCCCCTACCCCTCTCAGGCCAATGAAGTCCAGGCCACCGATGAAGCCACCCAGGTCCGTGCCGAAACCCAGGCTATAGGCGTAAAGCACCCAGACCAGGCTCCCGATACCCATCATGACGAAACTCATCATGAGGGTGGACAGGATATTCTTGCGCCGCACCATGCCGCCGTAGAAAAAGGCCAGGCCCGGCGTCATGAGCAAGACCAGCGCCGATGATACCAGTAACCAGGCGGTATCACCCGAGCTAATGGACATACCGACTCACCTCCAAAGAAAAAAGCTTATGCGGTCAGTATGCCCTAAGAATGTTTCCAAAATATTACAGGGAGAGGTCAAGAGGGAAATTAAGCGGGTGGAAGGCCAGGCCAGGGTTGGAAAAACTCGGAGATGTATGCGCTATTAGTCTGGACGTTTTGGTTCTTTAGACGGAAGCTGGCCGTGAACTCATAGGCATGCCGCAGCATGCCATCACTCCTGCTTTCTGAAGCGGTAGCCCATGTTGCGCACGGTATCTATGAAGCTGTGCTCGGCATCCTCTATTTTGCTGCGCAGGCGGCGGACGTGCACGTCCACGGTGCGGTCACCGCCAAAATAGTCATAACCCCACACGTGGTTCAACAGGGCATCGCGGGAGTACATGCGCTCGGGGTGGCTGGCCAGAAAGCGCAACAACTCATACTCACGGAAGGTGAGTTCCACAGGCCGTCCCCTGAGGAAAACCAGTGCCTGCGTGGTGTTGACCACCAGGTCGCCGCATACCAGTTGCTGGTCGCCAGCCCGGCTTTCATCGCCGATGAGCTTTCGAATGCGCAGCAGAAGTTCCTGACGTTCGTAGGGTTCCAGAATGAAATCGTCGCAGGGCAGTGTTTTCAGCTCGCCGGCACGGGCGAGAAGGGTACTTTTACTGACCAGCGCGATGAGAGGTAAACGGCGTTCCAGCTTGAGTGTGCGGCACAGTTCTTCGGCCTCCTGGTAGGGCAGGCTCTCGTCCACCCCCACCAGCACCACCTCCGCCCCGATGTGGCTGACATCTTCATCAGGAGCAGCCGCATAACAGATAAAGCCGTCCGCTTCCAGCTCGCGTGACAGCTTGCGGGCCAGCTCGGCCCGAGCCGCGATAAACAGGCGCTTCATCGTCTTTCACCGAAGAATTAAAGGCGTATGGACACGCCCCTTTCAGCCAGATATTTTTTGGCCTCGGCCACGGTGTGCACCCCGTAGTGAAAGATGCTGGCGGCCAGCACGGCGTCAGCCTTGCCCTCGGCCAGCGCCATGTAGAGGTCTTCTAGGGAACCCGCACCCCCCGAGGCAATTACGGGCACGTTCACCGCCCCGGAAATGGCGCGCGTCAGTTCAATATCATAGCCCGCGCGGTGCCCGTCGGCGTCCATGCTGGTGAGCAGGATTTCGCCCGCCCCCAGCGCCACCGCGCGTCTGGCCCAGTCAACGGCGTCCATCTCCACCGGCTGCTGCCCGCTGGAGATATACACCTGCCACCACGGCGCGGCACTCTCGTTCCTCTTGGCGTCGATGGCCACCACCATACACTGGCTGCCAAAGCGCTCCGCCCCCTCCGAGATAAGGCGCGGGTTCATCACCGCCGCGGTGTTGAGCGAGACCTTGTCCGCCCCCGCCCGCAAAAGCCGCTGGATGTCCTCGATAGTGCGCAGGCCGCCGCCTACCGTGAGGGGCATGAAGACTTTTTCGGATATGCGTTCCACCACGCCGGCCGTCGTCTGGCGGCCTTCGGGTGTAGCTGTTATGTCAAGAAATACCAGCTCGTCGGCGCCAGTCTTGTAGTAATAATCGGCGAGTTCCACCGGGTCGCCGGCGTCCCTCAGCTTGACGAAGCTGGTGCCCTTGACCACACGCCCATCTTTGACATCCAGACAGGGGATGATGCGCCGCGTCAGCATGGAGATTCTCCCAGCGCCAGCTTGAGGAAGTTGTCATACAGCTTCAGCCCCATCTCGCCGCTCTTTTCAGGGTGGAACTGAGTGGCTATCAGGTTGCCGCGCGCGATAACGCTGCCGAAAGTGACTCCGTATTCCGTTTCCCCCACCACCAGCGCTTTATCCTCCGCTTCCCCATAATAGCTGTGCACGAAATAGAAGTTAGAGTTATCAGGGATGCCGGCGAAGATTGGGTGACGCTGCCTCTGGCGCACCTGGTTCCAGCCCATGTGGGGGATTTTGAGGTCAGCGGAGAGTTTCTTAACCCAGCCGGGGATAACTCCCAGGCACGGAGTCAGCCCGCCCTCTTCGGTCACGGTGAGCAGCAGCTGCAGCCCCAGGCAGACCCCCAGAAAAGGCCTGTCGGCTTCCATGTGCTGCATGAGTGCATTAACCAGGCCCAGCCTCTCTAGTTCCTGCATGGCGCTGGAGGCTGCGCCGACCCCCGGCAGGATAACAGCCCGGGCACCTGCCACATCCTGTGCGGAGGCGCTCACCGTGGGTTCATGCCCCAGACTGCGCAGCGCGTTCTGGACGCTGCGCAGGTTTCCGGCGCCATAGTCAACGATAACGATATCGGCTGGCATAGTCTTAAAACAAAAAATGGCAACCTGTTGCCATTATCATAATAGGTAAGGAGAGGAAGACTGTCAAGGCTGCATCTGAAAGGACATCGTTCGCTTGCGGTTGCTGTTTTCAAAAACGGGGCGTTAAGAGGGAGCCTGTCCTGTTGAGCCTTTAGCCCTCGAGCATAACTTGTCATTGCGAGTGACCTTCAGTTGAAGGACGGCAGGAGAATCGCAGAGTGAGGAGAGGCACTCTTCCTCTTTGAAAAGAATGTGGTTGAAGCTTTCTCCTTATCTCATTCTGAGCGTAGCGAAGAATCTGGCAGGAGTCAGCAGCCTCTTTCGCGCCCGACTGATGAGCAACAAGTTAGTGTCACATTGTCATTGCGAGTGCCCTTAGGCTGAAGGACCGAAGCAATCTTACCGCAGGATTGTTACATTCTTCAGGTTATTTCAGGCAGATTGGGAGATTGTTATAAATGCCCGATTCGATGTGTAAGCCCGGACTGACTTACCTGTTTGATTCAGTTCTCAGCATGGCTTGCCTGACTCGCTTTTTGGTGGTGGATTATCCGAAGCGTGTTTCACTTTTGGCTTTTCCGCATCAGCTTTCTTGGCTGATTTATCCGACTCGGCTTTTGCTGGCTGAGATCCATCTGATGAATGCCCATCGTTTTTTCGGCTGTCGGTGATATAGAATCCCGAACCCTTGAAAATCAGGGGTGCAGGCGAGAATATCTGCCGCCCTTCGCCGCCACACCGGGGGCAACAATTGCCACCTTCCTCGTTGAAACCGCGTTTTACCTCAAATCGTAACGAGCATTTACCGCACTCATACTCGTAGATTGGCATAAGAATCTCCCTGTTTAAAAGCTGAAAGCTGATAGCCGATAGCTGATAGCCATTCTCTACTTACAGAACGGACACACCGGGTACATGCATGGCTCGCAGCTGAGGCACAGCCCGCCGTGGCCCAATTCCACCACATCCCGGCGTGTAAGCTTCTCCCCGGCCAGCATCTTGGGCAGCAGCGCTTCGATGACCGTCGCCTTGTTCCAGATGGCGCAGGCCGGCGCGCCCAGCACGGGGATGCCATCGAGGTAGGCCACCAGACACATACTGCCAGGCATAACGGGGGCGCCGTAGGCAATGACCTTCGCCCCGCTGCGCTCCACACCTTCGGCAGTGACATCGTCGGGGTCAACCGAGAAGCCGCCGCAGGCAAAGATCAGCTCGCAGCCGTGCGCCTTCATATCGAGAATGGCGTCGGCTATCATCTTCTCGTCATCCGGCACGATGACGCTATACATTACCTGCGCACCATAAGCTTCGACCTTTTTCGCCAGGGTCTCGGTGAACTTGTCCTGCACCAGCCCCTTATACACCTCACTGCCGGTAACTACCACGCCCACCTCTTTGAGGATGAAGGGCAGCACCCTCAATACCTTGCCCTTTTTGTGGCACAGGGACTCAACGTGCTTCAAGTCATTTTCCGGGATATACAGGGGGATTATCTTGGTGGCGGCCAGCAGCATGCCGGGCTGGCAGACAGTGCCGTCCTGGCGCGTGGTCAGCACTACCCCGTCAATGGAATTTATCTCGCTAAGCAGCGCCCGGTTGACCCGGAACAGGCCCTGAATATTGGAGTTGATATTGATGCGCCCCTCTTTAATGCCGGAGAAACTGAACTCAGGCCCGGCAAAAGCTGCCGCCAGTCGCCGCGCGGCATCCTCTTCATGCACCTCGCCGTCCTGGCCCTCGACGATATAGACGTGCTCTTTGCCGATTTTGAGGAACTCGGGAATATCTTCCTGGCGGATGACGTGCCCACGCGCGAAGGCCACCTCCTTGCACTTGCCGGGTATCACCCGCGTCATGTCGTGCCCCAGTGTCAGCCCGACGGCGTCTTCCACGCGTATCTTCTTGAGCATATGTCAGACAACCTCCTGACGAATATCCTGATATCGTACTCCTTCGGTATTCAGATATTAGAATTTAGTGCTTGAGCGATTTTAATCGCTTTTCATACTCTTCTCTGGTATTGATATTAATAATCACGCCCTCGCATTCCACCGGCACCTCCAGGACGTCTGCGGGATACTTCCGCAACAGCTCGCGCCCGCCCACGTCTCCCGTCTGTCTCAGCAGGTCGTCCCTGTAGCGCGTGGAGATGATGATGGGGTTGCCGCGCTCGCCCTTATAGGTCGGCAGGACAATGCCCTTGTCCGTATCGAGTGCCGCATCGATGAGACGGTTGTAGACCTGCGTGGTGATGAGTGGTTGGTCGCCCAGCGCCACCAGAATGAATCTGGCCCGGCTGCCCACCATGCCCAGCCCACTGATGAGCGAGGTGCTCATGCCGCGCGCATAGTTCGGATTGAGGACAGACACCACACGGCGGTGGCCGATGGACTGATTTATCTCCTGTGCTTTGGAGCCGAGGACGACGATAACCTCTCCGGCACGCGAGGCAGTGAGGTTATCCAGCGTGCGCTGAATGACCGTCTGGCCGCCGAAGGGCAGCAGCAGCTTGTTCTGCTGCCCCATGCGCTCCGATTTGCCTGCAGCCAGCAGTATAGCCGAGACCAGGGGTGTTTTGGCCTCGCTCATCATGACTCCGGAGGGTGAGGATTATACGTATGCGTCACGCACACGGTTGTATAGTATGTCATGAAAGAGGAGAGGCGTCAAACGGATACAAGTAAAATATTGAGCAGCCCGGACGGAAAAAGCCGCTATTACCACTGCACAAACATCGGGATGTTTGTTGCGTTATGACTATAACTATCCGTCAAATACAGAAATGGCTTCACTCATACCCAATCGGAGATGACGGAAATAGAAGCTCCTTTAGTGCGGAACTAAAAATTCACCCAGTATCAAAAAGAGGATGGATACACCTATCACCGTTGCCAGAAAAACGAGAACAGACCGCTCCATGCTTTTTACAATGCTTATGAGCCCCGTCACCATAGCTGATAATACGAAAACCCCCGCGAGCAAACCGGGTATTGTGAGAGCTGAAAATTCAAATAGTGTATCATCACCTCGCTGCCCGGAAGCAACCAAAATCACAAACACTAAAGCGGACACAAAAAATGCAATAAATAGTCCGGTTGACCATTTTCCCAGGGTTGTGGTTGGCAAAAAAGTGATTTTCATATTACCCATCCACCTTCTTTTACGACTATTCTTTCACTATTATTCTACACCTCAAAATGCTGTTTACAAACACTCACATGCTCAAGAGGGATATAGGGCGTTAGCATCATAGGCATCATTGTTCAACTGTAGATATAGCTATACTGAGGGCAACGAGTACGCATTGTCCTTAGCATAAAGCAAGATATTGGCTAGATTAGCAATAAAGGAACCTTTTTTGTTTTATTATCTCAGTTATTAATTTTTATTCATTCTGAATTAAACAGTTAAATATAGTTTTTAATATGATTTATTTCGGTTACTGAGTGTGTATAATATCAGGTAAGATAACTGAAGTACATTCCAATGCAAGAGATGAGGTAAAACAACGGATGCGGATAATGAAAAATAATTTTTCTCGTCGCGATTTTCTAAAAATGTCTGCATCCGTTCTTGCAGCATCATTTATTGCCGGATGTAAACGGCTTATTCCATCAACAAATACTCCGCCTGTTGCAGTTACCTCAACGAATGCTAACCCACCGTTCGTCTTGAATTCTCCTCTCGATGACACCCCCGCAATCTTCATGAACACCTATTATGGCGCCGTGGGCGCATCTGTTCCTTCCCCCCAGAACCCGCTAGGCATCCACCAGGGGATGGACTTCGTGGCGCCAACAGGTACACCCGTCAAGGCAACCGCATCCGGGGTTATATCGCGAATCAATCCCGAAACCAAGACGGAGTACGACGGCACGGTTCACACCTATGCCAACGTCATTCTTGACATTGGTGGTCAAAACTCTATCATATATATTTTTGAACCGCTCCAAACCCTGTTCGTAGCCGAAGGCCAAGTGGTCGACACCGGCGATATCCTTGGTACTCTAGCCGACAACCGCGGTCAGAACATTCGGCATACGCTGGGGACCGGCACGCTCGATTTTGGGCTTATGTCTTTTGTCGACGGTAGTTTTATCCGGGTCTGCTTTGTTCCTTACTCAAGTTCCTCCTTCAAGACTCTCATGGAAGCATGGTTCTCACGCGCGTACACGGCTACAGCCGAACATCCGGGGCCATGCGTATGTCACTACCATTATCCTTAAATGTCCCCGGTCTTGTCACTCTAGTAGATATCAATTTTTCACGGGTATCGTAGAGAAACCAAGAAAATGCAGGCAAAGCCGAGCGAGACAAAATACGATATCTACCCCGGAAACATCGGGATATTTGCTGTCTTATACTTATAGCTATCCATCGAACATAGAAAAGGCTTCATTAATACCGAAACGATATTGAGAATGTGATTTACTCAGATATTACTAGTCTAAAGACGAACAAATCTCCTTCATTCTGGACAGAACGGACTCAATCTCTTTCTTCAGAGCGGTGAACTCTTGCTTAGATTTCTCGGTCACACAGCCCACTCCAATTTTGCGCATCCCCTCTACTGCCAAATCCTGCAGTATCAACATCCGCCCGTCCGCTTTCTTGTATCTTTCATGCAACCCGATGAATTCCGCTATTATTGACTCTGTGGCTTTCATGGCGTGCCTCCTAAAAATGAGAATGGACAATCCCTCCTATTCCTGGTCTGCTCACCATCATTTTACACCCAAGGGGCTATTTACAAATACTTTACCGGAGTAAGCGGTGAGCTAAGTCCTTAGCAATATCGGAATATTTGTTGACTTATGACTTTAGCTATCCGGCGAACATGGAAAAGGTTTTGCTAATACCGAGACGATAATGAACTCAGAGTTGAATCAGGTTCGATGCTGTGAACGTTAATCCAATCATTTATTGTTAAATACCTCCGTAGTCGCTAAATAATAGAGCACTTAAAACGAAGGTAAGCACCTATTCGTACTACTGTCGATTATTGACACGCAGAATCCAGCGTCGATATAATCCGCTTACTAGAAGTACTTATAGTCAACCTCAGGAGGCAGTCAGCTTGAAGAAATGCTCCAAAATGTTCAGCGCGGGCGAGACGGGGTTCACCCTCATCGAGCTTCTGGTAGTCATTGCCATCCTGGGCATCCTGGCAGCCGTGGCAATTCCTAACCTGGCAAGCTTCATGAACAGGGGTAAGACCGAAGCCGCAGCCACTGAGTTATCCATCGTGCAGACCAGCGTGGTGGCATACTTGGAGGACCACGGCGGCGTCATAGAGGCGGCCAGCGGCGTGACCGGTACGGGCGGAGTGCTCAGCTTCTATATCACCAGCCCGCTGCACGGCACCTATGATTGGGACGCCAGCGGCAAGGTCACGCAGACCGCTTACCCGTAAAACCCTCTAGGCTAATAAGTTCAAGGGCTGCCCCTTGATTCGTCAGGAGGCAGCCTCAACCGATTTAGTAGGCAGCGTCATCGGATTGTTTGATAACTTACACTTATAGCTACCCTGAGAATAGGGGGATAGCTAATCTGAGCTTTAAAAAGCGCAATGAAAGCTAAGGTGATACTCCACAACACTGGTTAGGCGCTAGTGTCCTACCACAGCACTGATTTGTATTGAGTGTTTCTCCACAACACTGATAAGTATTCCCGTTTGGACAACAAGCCCGATTCGGTTCTGTCACCAGATCATTGTTACGACCAGCAGCCAAAGCGACACCAGCCGTGGAGAGGGCCATAATACATGCAATCGCTACAGTCAAGATAAGCCACTTTAAGCGCACTTTGCACCCCCTTGCGAGAATTGCAACAAAGTCATGTTCCTATTAGTGTTATTATAACACCATTATCAATATTTCCACGGTGATTCGTAGTAAACAACATCGGAATGTTTGCCCTTCCATGCGTATATTAATTGCAGGTGAGGGTATCCTGATGCTGCCTCGCCCTATGGTTGGATGATAGCTATAGTCCTGAATGTTAGCGCAGTGGCAAAGACCTTGGATATTTACCCTTCCAGCTTCTTCCTAATTAGCATAAAGGCTCCAGAGCCTAGCCCGCTGGCTATGGCGATTAGGTAAGCAAGCCAGTAGCCCAGAGGCGCTTTTGCAGAGTCTACGAGGTATCCCCTTGCTATACCATCACAGAAGAACGGAAATAGAAAGGCGATCCATGCGCAGATAAACATTGTCCATACGGCTATATTGGCTAGGGTCTTGAATACTTTAGGCATTTCGTTACCTCCTGCGAAAAGTCGAATTCGACTATATACCCATTGCCTAACATTGTCAACAGGTTTGGCCACAAAAAAGAGGCAATTGCAGGTAGAATAAATAAGGTATCTAGGAGGTAAATTATGGCTTGTTGGTTGTATCAAATGAATGCAAAAATCTATTCTCAAGAACGCTATAGAACTGAGGTTTGGGAAGGACACTCTGTCACAAACTGGAGCATCGGGGAAAGCAAGAGAAGGCCAACAAACGTAGCAGTGGGGGATACTGTAATTCTATTTTTCACTAAAACGAATGCAGCCGAACCAGGTATATTTGGTTGGGGTATCATTACATTATTCGACCAAGAAGTGATTGATTTTAGGCCATCGTCTCCTAGTGATTACCTGAAGATGAATCCATTGCCTGAAGGAGAAATCAGCACGATAATAAATAAAATTCGTGGTCGAATGCCAGAAGGCACCATGTGGCCAATCGATGAAGAAACATTAAGCCAAATTAAAAAGAAAATAGCCAAGCACGTCTTCAGCGAAAAGGCTTAACTACATACGTATATCCAATAGGTGACATTTCATCAAGGTTGGGGAACAATCTTCACAAAATCCAAACAACTCCCCACCCTTGACTCCCCTCCTCCCCTGCTCTATGCTATGCCTGAGCTAAAGGCATGAGCGCGAAGGTCTATCTGGTAGGCATCGGCCCCGGCCGGGCGGAGTGCATCACTCCGCAGGCGCTGGAGGCCATCAGAAAAGCGCCGGTGATTATCGGCCATCCCGACACGCTCGCTCTTATAGAGGAGCTAACCCGCGGCAAAGAGGTGCTGGCGGTCAACCAGAACCCTCTGGAACGCTCGCGCCTGGCGGTGGAGAAGGCGCAAAGTGGGTGTGAGGTCGCTATCATTTCCAGCGGCGACCCCGGCGTCTATGCCATCGCCGCCACCTTTTTCGGCTACCTGAGGGACAATGACATCAAACTCGACGTCGAGGTCGTTCCGGGGCTGGGGCTGGCGAGCTATGCTGCCGCTCAGCTGGGCGCTCCCCTGGGCAGCGACACAGCCACCATCAGCCTGACAGACCAGTCCGTTCCCTGGCCTGAAATCCGCAAGAGGCTGGAGGCGGCGGCGGCAGCGGACTTCGTCATCGCCATCTATAACCCCTTTGGCAAGCTCGGCCCCTCACGATTACAGGAAGCCCTGCGTATCATCATGGGCCGTCGCCCGGCGTCCACTCCTGCCGGCGTGCTGAGCCGGGCGGCCACCCCCGCCGAGAAAGCAGAGATAACCACGCTGGGAGAGCTGGCCGCCATGCCCCTGCCGGTGGACAGCATGATAATCATCGGCAACTCGCAGAGCTACGCACGTGACGGCAGGATGGTCACGCCGCGCGGGTACACGCCGGGGATAGGCTATTAGACAGGAGTGTTAAATAAGCAATCATCTCGTGACCGCGAGTAAATTGAGGTGCGCTATGGCTGAGTACGGATTCATGGTACAAACGATGGAAATCAAGCCGGATATGGAGGATGCCACCGCCGACGGGCTGGGCCAGACCATGGCCATGAGCTTAGGCCAGATGGCTCAAAAGGCCTCCAAAGGCTTGACCACCATCCAGGGCGGCAACTGGGAGATTGTATCCCACGACATGACAAGGTTGGGCCGCCATCTAATAGTCACTTTCCTGATACGTCGCCAAGCCAAAACTTCAACGGAGAGTTGAGGCTTATCAACCACATCTCTGTTTTTGACGATAATGCGTGCATCCATGGGGCTTGCCAAAACAGAAGCCCCCTCAAATCTAGGGGGCTTCTGCATTACGCGGATAATACTGGCTAGGGGGTCGAGCCTGCTTCGGATTTCTTGACTTCCTTGGCCTTCGCCTGCGCCTGGAGGATGACTTCCACGATGGGTTCCAGTTTAGTTATGTTATAGCCTACGCTGAGGAGATGGATGTCCGGCGGCTCGGCGGTAGCCACGGCCTGGGTTGCCGCGGCCTCGGTGGCGCCCTCCGCGGGTGGGGCGGCAGGGGCGGGTTCGAGGGACTTGAACGCGGCTTCAGGCACCGCTTCGCGGCAGACGACAAAGCTTCCCAGCCTGGGCTTGAGCATATCGTAGTGGCGCTTTACCGCCTCCATGCGCCCGGCGGCGAACCAGTCTCCTTCTTCCATGAACTCGATTAAAATATCCGGGCGTGCCATCTGGTAGTAGTCGGCTATCAGCGAGAGCTCCTCCAACCGGTCATTCACATAGAGGGCCATGTCCGGCCACATCTTGCCTACGGCATACTTCTTGTTGATTTCCTTGAGGTTGTACCACTCCATCTTTTCGCTCACCAGCCGGGCCTTGCGGCGCGCCTCGTAAAAGTCAGGGCGGAAGCCGACGAAGGTGTTCAGGCGGGTCGAGCGGATGACAGCCTTGGGCACTAAGAAGTTGCAATACAGGTTCTTGTCGAAGAGCAGCTTCTTGGTTTCCTCCGGCTCGGGCACGCCTTCGTCGCGTATGCCGGGGATTACATCGCCCTCCGAGGTCGGGTCGGTGTAGGAATCGGTTGCCTGGCCGCGCCAGAGTTTCCTGTCCGGTACCATGAGCTTCATCAAGCTCAGTGTGGCCCAGCGCTGATAGCCCTCACGGAAGAAGTCTTTGAAAGCGTCTTCCACCGCCGCTGAGGCCGCTTTTTCGAAGCCCACCATGTCAGTCTTTCCCTTAATCAGGCCGAAAAGCGGGTCGAACAGCACGCGCATCAGCCCGTTGATAGGGTCAATCAGGAACCAATTGACGCTGGCCATCAGCTCTATGGATTCCAGCGCCAGGTCGTCTTTGACCGCCTTGCTGATTTCGCCGTAGTGACGGCTCAGCTCGTAGGCCTTTTCCAGCTCGGCCGGATAGCGCTCCTTGATAAAGCCCACCCGTACGGTATCGAACAGCCGGTAGAATTCCGGGCGCACATCGCCGGGTAAGACGACACAGCTCATGTCGATTTCTATCGTCGGGTTTTTGGCAATGTATTCCTTCAGCTCAGCATAGGACTGCTGCCATGTGTCAGCCATATTTAACCTCCTGATGATTTGAAATTAGTGAGATATACGATGCCGGTGGCCCGGCATGACCTTCAGTTTGTATTATACTTAACCCGCCAAGGTTTGCCAACACCTTCTTCCTTCTATTCGCCCTTGCATGCGGGCGCGGCAGGAGGGGCCGCCACAGATGCGGAACGCCTCACCATGATGAGCTCTGCCAGTATGCTAACCGCGATCTCCTCAGGCGTCTGCGCCATGATGCGGATGCCTATGGGAGCGTGCACCCTGTCAATGTCCTCCTGGGTGAACCCCCTGGCTAAAAGGTGCCCGAAGACGGCCTTATTCTTCTCCCGGCTGCCAATCATGCCGATATACCTGGCGGGCGTCCTGAGTGCTCCCTCCAGGGCCACCTCGTCGCCCTTGTGTCCGTGCGTGACGATGACGATGTAGCTGCTCTTGTCCACACTCAGCCTGGCGAAGGCCGAAGCAGCGTCGGCGGTGACGGTCTCAGCGGCATCCGGAAAGCGTTCTTTGTTGGCAAACTCCGGGCGCTCGTCCACCACGGTTATCTTGAAGCCCACCATGGCCGCCATCCTGGCCAGCGGCACGGCTATATGCCCGCCGCCGAAGATATAGAGGGGTGACACCGGCAGAATAGGCTCGATGAAGACCTCCACATCGCCGCCGCAAATCATGCCCAGTTCCTCGCCCGACTTAAGGCGGTACTCCAGCTTCCTGGCCTTGCCCTGGCGCATGACCTCCAGCGCCTCCTGGATAACCTGTTTCTCAACATTGCCTCCGCCGATAGTGCCTGTTATCGTGCCGTCAGGCCTGACCAGCATCTTGGCCCCCTCTCTTCTGGGGGCGGAGCCGGAGGCAGCGATGACGGTACACAGCGCTGCCTCCTCGCCGGCGGCGTTTATCCTGGCAATCTCCTGATAGATATCGTAATACACCTTTATTCTCCTCGCGCTGGTTTCAAGACATGAAACGGTTGTCCCGGATTTCCTGCTGAGCCGAACACGACTCTTTTTATCTGAGGGTGCTGCATGGCCAGTATCTCACTGGCTGCGGCGAATGCCTCGTAGTAGCGCATCCGTTGCTTAAAATCAACCTTCCTGCCATCACCCAGCGACAGGTCTACCTTATTGATAAACGGGACTATGCGCGCGCCTGCGGGAGAATTCTGGATTATCCCGTGCGGGTCGGTCATGAGTTTCGCTACGTGATAGCGTCCTATTTTCTCCCCCAGGGGCAGTCCGGTGACTTTTGAGACCATTTCGGGTCTGAAGGCGGTTTCCTGAGTCAGAGGCTCACCCAGTGCGTCTATCCCCACCACGGCCACCACCAGCGTTGTGCAAAGCGGCATCACCGGCTCGGTGGCATTGGGCGCTTTAATAGGCTTGCGTGCCGCCCCATCCGCTTCATTGACTATATAATCGGCCAGGCCCAGGCCCGCGATTCTATCCACCATTTGCGGTAGCAGCCCCTTGAGTTTGCCGTCATCCGATTTCAGGCGCGCCGCCGTCACGTGACCGTGCTTCTCGAGTTCTAATTTCAAACGGGAGAGCAAATGCTCTTCGTCTTCCTCGACGATAAGGCATGGCGATTCCTCTAGAGACGGCTCCAGTATGCGCGTGGTGGTCGTGCTGATGACTTTTTTACCAGCGGCCAAAAGTTCATGAGCCAGAGCATACATCAGGCTGGTCTTACCGCCGCCCCCCACCAGGCTGATGACCTCGGATGGGCGCAAGTCGAAGGCCCGGGTGATGCTCCGGGATATCTCCTCCGGGGCCAGTTCGAAACTCTTTCGAATCAACAGCCAGACACCGCCCTCCTCTGAGATTTGAGTGGCTTGCGCCAGCCCCTGCGCTGCGACGAGGGTTCTCAACCCGTCAATGGTGACACGCCGCCGCCCCAGCCGGTCGTTCAGCACGCGAGACTCTTCCGAGATGCCATCGATGATGCTCTGCGGTATATCCTTGCCGTAGCCGCCCCCCACGAAAGCCAGCCCGCCGGGGGCCAGCACGCGGTGAATCTCACTCAGGATACGAGGCCTGTCCATGATAAAAAAGAAAGCGCCGCGCAGTATCACCAGGTCGAAGCTCCCGTCGGGAAAAACGAGCTTATCCAGCGCCGAGCTTACCAGCTTGATACGTTGCGAGAGCTTGCGGGAGGCAAGCTCTTCTTTGAGGTGCGCCAGGTACGCCGCGTTTTCATCGGCGATGGTCAGCCCGAGTTGCCCGCTGCCCGCCGCCAGTTCGAAGCTGATGCCGCCGGCAAAGGAACCCACCTCCAGAACTTCCCCCGAAGTACAGCCGTAGGCCCCCGTCACCTGCGCCGCGAGATACGGATAAACCTCACGC
>Ga0315268_10001297_pt1 | contig 28704 bp, 29 predicted proteins | sample C1_top_MG_FD_204535 | JGI IMG/M metagenome (GOLD analysis project Ga0315268, IMG submission 204535) | Sediment microbial communities from Yellowstone Lake, YNP, Wyoming, USA - C1_top | ecosystem: Environmental > Aquatic > Freshwater > Lake > Sediment | place: USA: Wyoming | collected 2017-08-01
AAGCTTCGCTTCGTTTTTCCCCAGCCGTCGAACGAAAAACAAGAGAAATTTTTTGCCATGTCCCGGACGCCCAAAAATCGCTCAGCCGCCTATCCCGGCCGAAAAGCGAGACCGTGGGATAGACCCAGTCGATGTTGCGGTTGCGGATGAAAAATCCTTCAAAAAGATAGGAAGCCCGCGGCCTGACGGCTTTCAAGCGGCAGACAAGGCTTGCTTCCTTGAGGGGAGCGATGAGCGAGGCCGCGACGCCGAGGGCCCGTTTTTCACCCGGTCGCGAAAACTGATCCCAAAGGAAAAAGCCCTCCGGCTCGAGGCGCCAGAATTCCTTTTTGAGCAACGGATTATAGCCTTCAAAGTCGCCGTTTTCGATCAGGTTGGGGAAATGATCCGCAGTAGCGGCTGCCAAACCGGGTGCTTGGTCTGCAGGCAGCCCCGCAAAAAGCCAGCCGAGAAGAACAATCAGGCTGGAAAAGAAGAGACTCTCGGCTCTGCCAAGTCGGCCTTTTCGAGGCATTTCATGCGGTGTCTTTTGGCCATCATATCCGTTTCACCCTCAATTCTCAATATGAGAGGACGGACGGGGACACGCCGTGACAGGACCCATTACGCCAACGATAAAAATCTAGATGTTGAATTCTCCGGTATCCACCCAATCCTTTTTCAAGACCGACCAGAAATCCTGGGCCAAGCCCCGAAGAACATACTCGTACGGAAGCCATCCGTATCCACCGTCGCCCCATCCCTTTCCCCAGGAATTCCGGATGAGGAGCGCGCCCTTAGTCTCATTGCCGCTGGACCTGTTGGCGATGGTGATCCGGTCGTCATAGCCCACGGCCAGGACGGCGTGCCCGCCCAGGATTCGCTCGGAACGCGCGGGAAAGGGGATGGCGCCCCGTTCGTCGGCCATCTCGATGGAGCTATAGACCGTGAAGCCGAACATCGAAGGATGGCCGGCCGCCAGGTACGTTTTAAGCCGCTCAAGGAGGTTTCCCGGAACGATTCCGGGCGGGTCATGCCGATAATATTGAATCGTCTTGTAGTTCTGAGCGAAGGCATAACAAAAAGCCGGCGGCTCTCTATCGAATTTTTCCTCAGAGTCGGTGTAGGGCCAATATTCTTCGGGAGGAGCTCCGAAGAGGACAAGCCCTCCGATTGTCGTGCGGAGGTAGGCTCCCGTATCGCCCTTTGTTTTCATCAAGTTACGGGTCACCTTGTAGAGGAAGAGGCGCGAGGCGTCGATATGACGGCCAAAGGCCTTGCGTTCATAATACTCGACGGCCCCGACGCCGGCGTTGGCCGTGCAAGAGCCGAGATTGCGCTGGTCTTCGACCGGAGAGCACCATTCTCGCAGGTCGATCGACGCCGAAAGAGAGAAGTCCCCGGCAGATGATTTTTTCCTGGCTCTTGTTCGACGTTCTTGGCTTTCCGGGACATCGCTTTGGAAGAGAAGTTTTGTCGGGAGCAGGATCTTCTGGATTGTCTCGGTCTTCTCCGTATAATCCCTGAAGTCCGGATAATCAGGAATCCAGCCAAAGGCATATGTTATGGGCTCTTGAGTCATGAATGAAACCTCCTTTTTGAAATTTGGCAGGGCATCGCCCAACCATAAAGACGAACGACGATACGGAAATTCTCATCGAGGATGTGACTTGTGGAGAGCTCGATCTGGAAAGGGATCCTGTGTGTTATAATAAGCCCGGCTTTGGCCTATGAACTACCGGAAGTTCGCGGACCTCTTTTCCTTGGGACTCGTGCTTCCGTCGTCGATCGCCATAGGGCTTTTAATCGGGTATTACCTGGATAAGTGGCTGGGCACCAACCCCTGGCTTCTCCTCGTCTTTACCCTCTTGGGGATTGCTTCCGGCCTGACGAGCTTCATTCGGGGCGTCGTCAGATATAACAAAGACCCGGATATCGACAAGGATTAAGAGACCTTAGAAATGAACCTGGAATCCGACCCGTTATTGGAGAGCATCCTGCGGCGGATCCCATTTGAAATCATTATTTTAGCGGCCGTTCTCGGCCTCGCCACCGTTTTCCTCTTCGGCCTCCTCACGGGTCTTTTCTTCTTCGCCGGAGGGATTCTGGCGGCCCTCTCTTTCCTTTGGCTCAAGAAATCCTTGACCAGGGCCCTCCTCAGGGAAAGAGCCCAGGCCGTCCGCTCGGGCATTCTCCTCTACCTGCTCAGGCTCATATTGATTATTGGCATATTTTTCATTATAATTCTCGTCTATCCGAAGAAGATTCTGGCCTTTACGGCAGGCTTTTCAACGGTAATTCCCGTATTTCTGGGTGAAACGGCCTTGGCTCTCGCCCGAATGAAACAATGGAAGAGTTAGAACACCCCTTAGCCATCGTTATCCTGTTCAACAAGGTCTTCGGCCCACCCATCGCCGCCCTGCTCGGCCTGGCCGGGATCCACGTCAAGGATCCTCGTCACTTCATCCCGGACTATATCGTCATGGTCGTCATCGTAGCGGCATTTCTTATCGTCTTTCTGGGTCTGGTGGCACGGAGGCGATCGCTCGTGCCCAAGGGGATTCAAAACGTGTTCGAGATCCTCATCGGGGCCCTGGAAGGCCTCCTGGTCGATATCATCGGCCCGCAGGGAAAGAAATATTTGCCGATGATCGGGACGGTCGGGATATTCATCCTCTGCTCGAACCTGTTGGGCCTCATCCCCGGCCTGATGTCGCCCACGAGCAAGCTGAACGTGACCGTCGGCTGCGCCCTGACCGTGTTTGTCTATTATCATTATCAAGGAATAAAGGAACAGGGCCTGCTGAAATACCTCAAACATTTTTCAGGGCCCTCGCTGCTCCTGGCCCCGCTCATGGTCCCCATCGAGCTCATCAGCCATTTTTCGCGGCCCCTGTCCCTCTCCATCCGGCTCTTCAGCAATATCTTCGCCGAAGACGTGCTGATCGTGGTCATCGCCTCAATCCTGCCTTATTTTCTGCCGCTTCCGTTCATGGTGTTGTCGCTCTTTACGGGCGTCCTCCAGGCTTTTGTCTTCATCCTTCTCGCCTGCATTTACATCTCGGGAGCGGTCGCCCATGAAGAGGAGCATGAATCTCATGGGTAGCGAATTCATTTCAAAAGGAGTTTTGCCATGACAAGGAAATCCAAGGCCTTTGGCCTCCTGCTGTTTTTCCTGTTCGTCGCCAGCGCTCCGCTTCTCGCCCAGGCCGGGCCTCCGCCCGAGTCCAGGGCTTCTCTCCAAAAGATCGCGCTTATCGTCAGCGGGGCCATCATCACTCTGGCCGCCGCCGCCGGAGCCTTCTGCCAGGCCAAGGCCCTCAGCAGCGCCTGCGAGGGAATCTCCAGGAACCCTCAGGCCGCTCCCCACATCCGGTTCCTGCTGCTCCTGGGGCTGATCCTGATAGAAACCCTGGTCATTTATGCCCTTCTGGTCACGTTCATCATCCTGATGGGGAAGTGGAGAGGGGGATTCTAGGGGCCATTCCGGAAGCTCGGCGGAGACGCTTTCCGACGCGTCCCTGAAGCTTTTCGAAACCGCCCCCCGAATCCAGGCCGATGGCCGCGAAAATCTTCCAGATCGTCGGCGCAACCCTTAAAAGGTTCAATGACGACAAATGCTTCAGCCATTCGATCATCATTTCTTACTTCTGCCTTCTCTGCGCCATTCCCCTGATCGCCCTGTTTGCCTTCGCCACGGCGAAACTCCTGGGAAGCACAGAGATCGCCGTGCGCAGCCTCAATATTTTCACCGAGGACTTCTTCGCCAAGCTCGACCCGTCGTTTTTCAAAAAGATCGGAGGCGTTTCGAAAAACATCTCCAGCCTGGGCTGGTTCGGTCTCCTGGGATCGTTTATCTCAGGGAGTTTCCTGTTTTCAAACCTGATTTACTCAATCAATCACATCTTCAAGACCCAGTACCAGAAATCGTTTTTTTATAACCGGCTCATGGAATACCTTATCATGTTCATCATCGCCGTGATTCTGATTTTTTCATTCTCGATCACGGCGGCCTGGACAGCCCTCCACAGGATCATCAAGGAAAGTACCTTTGTCGCCGATCACCTGAACCCGAAGCTCCTGCCTCTCATCGACAACGTTCTGATCCAGTATCTGATCCCGTTCAGCCTTGGATTTCTGGTGCTGTTCGTCCTGTACAAATTCATCCCCGAGGTCAAAGTCCACACCCGGCCGGCGATCATAGCCGCCGCGATCGGTTCGATCCTCTGGGAGGTGTTCAAGCGGATTTTCGCCGTGTATGTGGCGCATTTTTCGGCCGTCGGGGTCGTCCTATCTAAACTTCTTCAGGGCACATTGACCTCAATCATTTTCTTCCTCCTCTGGCTTACGTTTTCGCTAGCCATTCTGCTTTGGGGGGCGGAGCTGGCGGCTGTTTTGAACGAAAGAATGAAGGGGCGCGAGGTTCAAGCCCAGGCTTAAAGGATGGGATCGAGCGCAAAACGGGCCGACGCGTGCCCTGGCCGGTTCCCCCCGCGGGAGGTTGCCATGAAGATGACAGTCAAGGAATTAGCGGAACGGCTGGACTGTGGGTTCGAAGGGAATGGTGAAACCGAGATTACGGGTGTGGCCGGCTTAGAGGGGGCGAAGAAAGGGGACCTTGTTTTTTTGGCCAAGGCCAAGCTCAAACCGCTTCTCGAGAAAACCCAGGCCTCGGCGGCGATCCTTGCCACTGAGGAAAAATTCGACAGGATTCCGGTCATCCGGGCGGCCAACCCTCATCTGGCCTTTGTCCGGGCGACCCAGATATTTTTCCAGCCCGAACGGCCGGAGCCCGGCATCCATCCGACGGCCGTCGTTTCGAAGTCGGCCAAAATCGGAAGCGGAGCGGCGGTCGGCGCCCACTCGTCAATCGGGGAAGGCGCGACGATCGGAGCGGGGACGGTCGTCTTCCCGCTCGTGACAATCTATCCCAGGGCGACGATCGGTGAGGCCTCGATCATCCATTCAGGCGCTTCGATCCGCGAGGACGTGAGGATCGGAAATCGGGTGATCGTCCACTGCGGAGTCGTCATTGGCTCCGACGGTTTCGGGTATCTTAAGGCGGAGGACGGAAGCCATATCAAGATCCCCCAGAAGGGGACCGTCGTCGTTGAGGATGACGTCGAAATCGGCGCCAACACGACGATCGACCGCGCCGCGCTCGGAGAGACCGTCATCCGGAGAGGGACAAAGATCGATAACCTCGTTATGATCGCCCATAACGTCGAAATCGGGGAGAATGGCATTCTGGCCGCCCAGGTCGGAATCGCGGGCAGCTCAAAAGTGGGGAAGAACGCCATCCTCATGGGACAGGTCGGGATCGCCGATCACGTCACGGTGGGCGACAACGTCATCATCGCCGCAAAATCGGGCGTGACAAAAGACATTCCCTCGGGCTCGTTCGTCTCGGGCAGCCCCCACCTGGACATCCGGGATTGGCGGAAAGTCTGGGCCCTCATGCCCCAGATGTATGACATCGTCAAGGATTTCAAAAAGCTCAAAGCACGGGTCGAAGAGCTCGAAAAAGCCAAATAGCTCTTATTGTTATTTAGAGAGGTATTCGTCAACCGAGATGGCGGCGTGGACACCCGATCCCACGGCCGAAGCCACCTGGTGAGGGCAGGAATCAATGACATCTCCCGCGGCATAAATCCCCGGCTGGGACGTGGCCATGTTTGGATCGACGACGATCTCACCGCCCTCATTGAGCTCGACTTGCCCTTTGACGAATTCCGTAATGGGGTCCATGCCGATCGAAACAAAAAGTCCTTCGATGGGGAGGGTTGACAGAGAACCATCCTTGACATTGCGAAGAACGACGGCCTCGAGATGATCCCCGCCTTCGATCGACTCGATGACCGAATTCCAGCAGACCTCGATCTTAGAGTTCGAAAAAATCCGCTCCTGAATGATCTTTGTCCCCCGGAACTGGTCGCGGCGGTGGATGACGTACACCTTCTTGGCGAATTTCGTCAGGAAGATAGCCTCCATGAGGGCGGTATCGCCGCCGCCGACAACCGCGATATCGCTGTCCTTGAAAAAGGCGCCGTCGCAGGTCGCGCAGTAAGAAACGCCGCGGCCGATGAGCCGCTCTTCATTGGCCAGTCCCAATCGGCGGTAGGCAGCTCCCGTGGCAATGATAACGGCCCGGGTCGGATATTGGACGCTCCGGCCCCGGACGACCCAAAGCTCCCCGTCCTTCCGGATCTCCTTCGCCTCATCGGTCACAAACTTCGCCCCGAACTTCAGCGCCTGGGCGCGGAAATTCTCGATCAGGTCGAACGGCGCGATGCCTTCCGGAAAGCCGGGATAGTTTTCGATCCAATCGGTCAGCAGAATCTGGCCGCCGGGGATCGCCTTTTCCAGCACCACAGTGTTGAGCCGGGCCCTTCCCGTATACAGCGCGGCCGCCAAACCCGCCGGCCCCGCTCCTATGATGACGACATCGTATGTTTCAGCCATAATCAATCCTCTGAAATCTTAGCCGCTCTCGGGGCGACTGGCGCCAAAACCGCGTTTATAAATGCTTATTCAGCGCGTTGACAATTTTTTCTTTGGGCAGGACTCCGACCATCGTTTCTTTCAGCTCACCGCCCTTAAAAAGGAGCAAGGTCGGAATACCCCTGATTCCGTAGCGAGCCGGTACCTTCTGGTTTTCGTCGACGTTCACCTTGCAAACCTTCAGTTTTTCTTTATGTTCCACGGCCAGTTCGTCCACCAGGGGCGCGATCATCTTGCAGGGGACGCACCAGACCGCCCAAAAATCCACGAGGACTGGGAGAGCCGACTTCAGGACTTCCTCATCGAAATTCGCGTCCGTCGCATCGAAAATATTCTCAGCCACGTTGACCTCCTCTCCTGAGTTGCAGGGCCTTCTTGTAGATCTCGATGTATTCTTTCGCGGCCAGCTCCCAGCTTCCGTCATCGTGTCTATTTCGGATCGCGGCTACGCCGTCTTCCCGCCGAGCTAGGATGTCCTCGAGGTTATTCCCTGAATCGACGGACCGGATCTCCGCTTTGTAATCCGGGCTCGAAACGACGAGCATGTCGGCAAAAACCATGCCGGCCTTGAGAAAATTGAACTGGCCGTTGAGGGCCAGTTGCTCAGGCGTAAAATAATCCCAGTTGAGGCCGGTCAGGGCCAGGGATTCGGGCGGAAATTGGCCCTGGGAAGCGACATCGTGCACGGAGAAGACGGTCGCGACTTCCTTGAAATGATTTTTTTGGGCGTAATGGGTCCGGAGGAAAACCGGCACAAGCGCCGTCGGCCAGTTGTTGCAGTGGACGATGTCGAAGGCCAGCTTCGATTTGAGCAGAAATTCGGGGACGGCGCGGCCGAAGAAGGTGAACCGCTCGTCGTTGTCGAGGTATTCGCCCTTGGCCGAGCCGTAGATCAAATCCCGGCAAAAATATTTCGGGTTATCGATAAAATAGACCGGGGCGCGGCCGAGATTAGCCCTATAGACATTGGCTTTGACTTTGTCATTCCCGAGGGGCACAAGGAGATCGGCGAGGAATAATTCCGGGTTCAGAGATTCGATTTCAGGCCGGCGGTACTTGGGAAGGACGACCGAAATATCTACTCCCAGAGGGAAAAGAGCGTTGGTCAGGGCGCGGGCGGCATCCGCCAGCTCCCCGGACTTGGCATACGGAGACATCTCCGGGGAGACGTACAAAACCCGCAGTTTTTCGTTCATCGCACGCGCATCGTTCGTGGCATTCATCAAACATAAAACGGACACTTATGATAATTTTTGCCCCAAAAAAAGTCAATCGGAATGGGTTGTAGCGGACATCCCCCTTAGCCTATTTGACTCCCATCTTGACAAATTAAGCTATTTTCACTCTTAAAATACAAACTCCGAATATAGACAAAAAATAGTTGGGGGAGTATCGGAAGCATAGACGCGTTATAAAACCTGGCCGGCGTTTCTGTCGAATTGCCCAACGACGTCTATGCTGGACATCTCGTTCCCCTTGCACGAAATATGCTATTGGTATATTATATAAGATACAAAGAACACAGTTTTCGCTTCGTATACTCTGATTAAGAGACAGGGCCGGGGGAAACATGAGTAAAGCAATTTTACAACGGATTCGCCTCCCGCGTTTTTCAGGCCCGGGCAAGTCGACACTTAGGTCTGCCTTGGTTTGCGGGATCTCTATTTTGAACTCTCTCGTCCTCTTCCCCCAGGAGCTAAGCCACAAGGCGACCGTGATCAATATCGAGATTCCCGTCCGCGTATATAGGGGAACCACGTTCGGTAGCAACCTGACCCTCAAGGATTTCGAGGTGCTCGACAACAAAGAAATCCAGGATATCGAAGCCGTCTATCTGATTAAAGGGACATCCATTCAGCGAGAGGAAGGAAAAAGGTCCGTCCGGCCGCAGGTCGCCCGGCAGTTCGTTCTCCTTTTCGAAATGATGGACTGGCAGCCCGAGCTCGATAAAGCTCTCGATCTATTTTTCGACGATGTCATTCAGCCCGGCGACGCACTCATCGTCATAACTCCCATGAAACGCTACAGGATGCTCCCTGAAGCTCTAGTGCGCCAGCCAACCAGGTCGATTAAAGAGCAGATCCGCGGAAAGATCCGCAGGGATATCGTCATGGGAGCTTCGGAATACAGGACTATCATCGATGAAATGTATCGCTACCTGTCCAAGCCTCCCGAGGGTGAACGCGAGCTTCCGCTCGACGAACGGATGCACTACTACACGACGTCTTTGAACAGGCTTGAAACCCTTAGGAACGTTGATGAGAAAGGGCTGCTTGAATTCGCCGGCTTCTTAAAAAACCTGCCGGGACAGAAATTCGTCTATTTTTTCTACCAGAAGGAGCTCATCCCTCAATTCAGTCCCAATGTCGATGTCAGGACGATGCTGGATAAAACCGACGACCTAGCCCTCACTTTCAAGCTCCTGGAACAATTCCAACTTTTCAGGCGCGAATCGAGATTCAATGTGGAGGCCGTGAAAAAAGCATATGCGGATTCTTCGATTTCCGTCCACTTTCTCTTTTTGACCAAGACACCCTCCACCAAGAATCCAATCGAAGTCTACCAGAGGGCGGACGCCCCATCGGAAATCATCATGGTCGATCGGTCAGAGGATATCTATGGCGCGTTCGGGGAAGTGGCCAAGGCCACCGGCGGGATTTCCGACAGCTCCGCCAACGCCGCTGCCTCTTTCGTCCGGGCCGTGAACGCCTCAGAAAATTATTATTTAGTTTATTATAAGCCCAAGAAATACGTCCCCGACGGTTCGTTCCATGAACTTGAAGTGCGAGTCAAGTCCGGAAGTTATCAGGTCGCCCACCGGGCGGGATATATGGCTAATAGAGTCGTCCTATTCCCCCCAGGACAGCTTTTCCTGGAGCAAGTCGAAATAATTCCGCTTGGGCGAGGAGACGAGGCACAGCTCGCAATCGGCCCGCCAAACCTCGACGGTGTCGTTCTTGACCATGGTGCTGCCGCGCTGACCGTCGAGGGTCAAATATACTTCTTCTCCGGACGTCAGGAGCTGAATCTTGATCCGCGAATCCGACGTGATGACCGTAGGGCGGAAGGTGAGGGTATGCGGGCAGATCGGCGTCAGGAGGATGCCGGGAATATAAGGCTGGATAATTGGCCCTCCCGCGGAAAGCGAATAGGCCGTGGACCCCGTCGGTGTGGCCACGATCAGGCCATCAGCCTTGAGGGTCTGGATCTCGCGGTCGTCGATCCAAACAGTGACGTGGATCATCCGGGCCAAGGCGCCCTTGTTAATGACGACGTCATTGAGAGCCAGGCCGGAGCCGTCTTTGAACTTTGATTCGAGCATCCAGCGCGGGCTGACGATGTCCTCGTTGCCGCCGATAAAAGAGTCGAGGGCGAGAGTCATTTCGTCCAGCGGGACCTCGGTCAAAAAACCCAGCCGGCCCAGGTTGACGCCCATGACGGGAATCCGCTTGCAGGCGGCGATGTGCGCAATGCTGAGGAGGGTCCCATCGCCCCCGAGAACGACGATCAAGTCGGCTTGGCCGGGGATCTCGTTCCGTTCGAGTCCGTCGGGCCGGCCGAGTTTTTGGGCAGCGACTTTTTCCAGGATGCACTCGATGCCTCGCTTTGTGAGATAGGCATCGAGCCTGGTCAGGATTTCTTCGATCCCCGGCGCATGGGGCTTGATGACGACTCCTACCCTGCTAATTTTTCTCATCCCGGGCTACCTCCTTGATCCATTTTAGCACGTCCCGGCCGGACGCTGGCAATCCTCCGAGATCCCAAAGCCCGAAAAATTCTCGATTTCCCTTCTGGCCGCGCACCGAGCATTTCATGAGGCCCCGCAGGTTGAAGCCGAGCCGAGCGGCCTCCGCGGTGATCTTTTGGAGCACTTGCTCGTGGAGAGCGGGGTCGCGGACGATGCCCTTTTTCCCGACCTGGCCTTTGCCCACCTCGAACTGCGGCTTGAGAAGGGAAAGAAGGAGGGCCGGGCGGCGGTCTAGAGTTCTATCGGTCGCGCGGAAGGATTCCAGAATATTTTTGACGGCGGGGAGAATCTTCAGGATAGAAATGAACGAAACGTCCATTGTGGCGAGGTCGAGCATGTCGGCGAAGTCGGCGGCCCCAAGGTCCCGGGCGTTTTTTTCGATGATGACCACCCGCGGATCGTCACGGAGGCGCCTGTCGAGCTGCTTCGTCTCGACATCGACAGCATAGACTTTCAAGGCGCCCCGTTGAAGCAAGCAGTCTGTGAAGCCGCCCGTGGAAGAGCCGATGTCGGCGGCGATTTTGCCTTCGACGGATACGTGAAAAGTGTCGAGCGCTTCGGCCAGTTTAAGCCCACCGCGGCCGACGAAGGGAAGAGGCATCTGGACAGCAATTTCGGAATCGAGGTCGATGAGCTGGCCGGCTTTTTCGATGCGCCGGTCTTTGATAAAAACCTGACCGGCCATGATCAAGGCCTGGGCTTTCTGGCGGCTTTCCGCCAATCCCTTCTCGACGAGGACCTTATCCGCCCGTTCCTTGTTCACCGTCTCTCCGGGGACAATGCGTTGAGGTCTCCGGCCCTCGTCTCTAGGCCTTAGAGAATTCCCTGATTTGGCGGACGAGGCCCTCCTCGTCCAGCTGCAACAATTTTTTAATCTGCGCCGCTTTGCCCAGCGGATAAATTTCCAGGGGGATCCCGATGGCTTTGAATCGAATATCGAATTTCTGCATCTTGTCCAGAAGTTCGCGAACAGCGCCGCCGAAACCTCCGGGCACTACTCCTTCCTCGACGGTGATGATCGTCCGACCGGAATTGGCAAAGCGGAAGATCATTTCCTCATCGAGCGGCTTGGCGAACTTGGCGTCGACGACGGCCAACCGGATTCCGTCCTTTTCTAACTCCTTGGCCGCGGCTAAAGCCGGATAAACCATGCTGCCGTAGGCCAGAAGTAAATCCTCACCCTCCTTGAGCAGTTCGGACTTGCCGAGCGGGACCGGCTTAAGATCTTTGTCCATGCCAACACCTACGGCCTCTCCCTTGGGGAATCGCATCGCCGTCGGATGTCCGTAGCCGAAAGCCGCCCCGACCATGTGCTGAAGCTCATTCTCGTCCCGGGGCGCCATGAGAATCAGGTTGGGCATGTGCCGCAGATAGGCGATGTCGTTAATCCCCTGGTGGGTCGGCCCATCGTCGGAGACGATCCCGGCCCGGTCCAGGACGAAAATGACGGGCAGGTCCTGGAGGCAGACATCGTGATAGACCTGGTCATAGGCCCGCTGCAGAAAGGTCGAATAGATGGCGCAGACGGGTTTCATCCCGTTGAGTGCCAGTCCGGCGGCAAAGTTCACAGCGTGCTGCTCGGCGATACCAACGTCGAAGAATTGCCCGGTCAACTGAGCGGCGAACCGGGACAGCCCGGTCCCCTCCGGCATGGCGGCCGTGATAGCGATCACCTTGGGGTCTCGCTTGGCGATTGTCATCAGGGTCTCGCCGAAGATCGAAGAATAGGTCGGCCGGGGGTTTCGAACGAGCGCTTCCCCGTTTTGCAGATTGAAGGGGCTGGCGCCGTGAAACCGCTCCGGGTTATCCTGGGCCGGCGTGAAGCCCAGGCCTTTTCTGGTCACGGTATGGATCAGCACGGGCCCTTCCTTGTAAGCCTTGGCTTCTTCGAAGACATCAATGAGCGAGGCGAGGCTGTGACCCTGGACGGGCCCGACATACTTCAGGCCCAGCTCTTCGAAGACGAGTCCGGGGAAGAACGTCTTTTTGACGAGCTCCTCGAACGCCTTGCCCGCCCTGATAATCGGCCAGCCAAAAATGGGGACGGATTTGAGGATCGATTTGGCGTGGTCCTTGGCCCGGATGTAGTGCTGGCCGCTGGCAAGGTAAGACAGGTATTTCGAGAGCGCCCCGACACTCGGCGAGATCGACATCTCGTTGTAGTTGAGGACGATGATCAGCGGCTCGCGAAGATGGCCGATCTGGTTCAGGGCTTCCCAGGACACGCCTCCCGTCAAGCTGCCGTCGCCGATCACGGCGATGACTTTATAATCCTCTTTTTTCTTGTCGCGGGCGACGGCCAGGCCGAGGGCGGCCGAAAGGGCCGTCGAGGCATGGCCCGTATTATAGACATCATACTCGCTCTCTTCGCGGCTCGGAAATCCGAGAAGGCCGTCGAATTGCCGGAGCTTGCGGAATTTTTCCCTGCGCCCGGTCAGGATTTTATGGGTATAACATTGGTGCCCGACATCCCAGATGATTTTATCGCGGGGAGCATCGAAGACGCGGTGGAGGGCAAGGGTGAGTTCCACGACGCCCAGGTTGGCCGAGAGATGACCGCCGTTCTTGGAAATGACATCCAGGATATAGGCTCTCACCTCGTTGGCCAGCCGGCCCAGATCTTCAAGCGAGAGCTTTTTGAGGTCCTGGGGGCCTGAGATTTTATCAATGAGTTTGTTCATTGCTGAACATCCGATAATTGCCGCGCCAGCCGGCGGAGGACCGCCGATTCGATAGACGCCGACTGTAAAGCTTCAAGCGCCGACCCTATGGAATTCGTCAAAAGACACCGGGCTTCGTCCAGGCCGAACAGGGTCGCATAGTTCGGACGCGGCGGCCTCGCTCCCCGGCCTTTCTCCGTGGCGTCATGGAGGTCATCGCGGACCTGGAAAGCCAGCCCGATGTTTTCCCCGAATTTCGTGACGGCCTTGAGCGCAGTCTGGCCCGCCCCGCCGAGAACAGCGCCGGCCCTCACCGAGGCCACGATCAAGGCCCCAGTCTTTTTGAGCATGAGCTCCCGGATGCCCGGCTCCCCGGCATTCTCCGCAGAAAAGGTGATGTCTAAAAGCTGGCCGCCGATCATCCCTTCTGCGCCTGCCAGTTGGGCGATTTCCCTGATGACCCGCTCCTTTCGGGACAGCCGGCTCCGCGGCATTTCGGCCGCAGCCATCACCTCAAAAGCCATGGTCAAGAGGCTATCGCCGGCGAGAAGAGCGATGTCTTCGCCAAACGCCTTGTGGCAGGATGGCCGGCCGCGGCGGTAATCATCGTTGTCTATCGAGGGCAGGTCGTCGTGGATAAGAGAATAATTGTGGATGAGCTCGACGGCGCAGGCGAAGGGAAGGGCGGATTTCGCTGTGGCGCCGAAAGCGTCCGCAGCGCCGAGCACCAATAGAGGCCGAAACCTCTTTCCGCCGCACAGGACCGAATCGCGCATCGCCTGGTCAAGCAGAGTGTCCCCGCGGGACAGGATGCGCTCGAGCTCACCTTCGACGGCCTTCTTCCAGCCGGCGATTTTTTTCTCTGCAGTCATCGTCCTAGAACGGCAGAGTGTCGTCCCCTCCCTCTTTCTTGGAGGCTCTCGTCCGTGTTTTCTTGCCGCCGGAGTCGTCCTTTTCCTCTTCGGCCGCTTCCCTCTCGTCTGCGCCGCCCGAGTCTTCGGCGTCTTCCAGGTCGAACGCGGCCCGCTTGACGCCGCCCTTTTCGTCTTTGAGGAGAATTTCGATTTTCTTCTCCGCCTTCTCGAGCTCATCGCGCAAATAGCGGGCCAGCTTGACGCCCTTCTCGAAGAGCGAGAGCGATTCGTTCAGGCTGAGGCCTCCCTTTTCCAGTTTTTCGACGATGTGCTCCAAGTCCGAAAGCGCTTTCTCGAACGTCATATCCTTCATCTTCGTGTCTCCCGAATACTTGTTCATGATTTCTTGACGGCGCGGGATTCGATCCGCCGCTCCCTGTCCACATCCTTGACCCGGCAGACGAGCTCGCCTCGATAAAAAGACACGACCAGGTCTTGGTCCCGCTCGACTTCGTCGACCTTCGTAACAAGGCGCGTTCCCTCGTCCGTCCAGCACAGAGTATAACCCTTTTTCAGGATATTCAGCGGGCTGTGGCTGTGAAGCTCCGCCGACAGCCGCTCCCACTTTCCTTTCTGTTCCTGGAGCACACTCCGCAATGAGCTCCAGAGTTTCTCGCCCATCAAGGCCGTCCGGGATTTGGTCTCTGCGATTTTTCTCTGCTCGCCCCTGACGACGTCCCAAGCCCGGCTTTCCAGATCGTCGACGTGCTGCTCCAGGTTGAGGAGCCTAAGCCGAAAATTCTGAAAAATCCTGTGCTGGGCAATTTCGGTCACGTCGTGACGGCGTTCCTGAAGGGCATACCGGACGGACTGGACGGCGCTCTTTTCCAGCCGTTCGATCCGGTCGACGAAGGACTGTTCTTTCTCGATGACCATCTCCGCTGCTACCGATGGCGTCGAGGCGCGGACATCCGCGACAAAATCGGCGATGGTGAAGTCCACCTCGTGGCCGACTGCGGAAATGACGGGCACCGGACAGCGGAAGATCGCCCGGGCAACTTTCTCTTCGTTAAAGGCCCACAGGTCCTCCATGGACCCGCCTCCCCGGCCGACGATGATCACGTCCAGATCGCCCAGCCCGCCCAGCGTCTCGATGCCTTCCACAATTTCCTCTGCGGCGCCCTCACCCTGAACTCGCGCCGGGTAAATCAGGATATGGAGGCGGGCAAACCTCCTCTCCAAAGTGTGCAGGATATCGACAATCGCCGCGCCCCGCGGCGAGGTAACGATGCCGATTTTCTTGGGCAGCAACGGCAGCTTTTTTTTGCGCTGCTCGTCGAAAAGCCCCTCGGCCCGGAGCTTGTCCCGCAATTGTTCGAAAGCCAATTGCAGAGCGCCTTTTCCTTTGGGCTCGACCAGGTCGACGACAAGTTGGTACTCGCCGCGCGGCTCGTAGATATTGATCCGGCCGCGGCAGACGAGCTGGAGCCCGTCCTTGAGCTCGAATTTGACCAGCCGGGCGTCCGCGCGGAACATCACAGACCGCAGCTGGCAGGCCTCATCCTTCAGCGTGAAATAGAGGTGGCCCGACGAGTGGCGGTGGAAATTCGACATTTCGCCCGTCACCCAGAGCTGCGGAAAGGCCGTTTCGAGCTCGAGCTTGACGAGGTGCGTGATTTCGCTGACGGAATACACCTTGTCCGGAAGGACCAAACTCTCACTCTTCAAAGGTTTCCTCGGTGACAATCTCCCGCTTAATCGACAGGGCTTTTCCTGTTTTTTCGTCGATCTCGATCATGACGGCGGACAGAAATAATCCGTTTTTTTCCGGCTCGAACCGCTGGGGCCGGGCCGTTAAGAATTTTTCTAGGGCTTGGGCCCGCCGGATGCCGATGACTGAATTCCAGCCGCCGGCCATTCCGACGTCCGTGATATAAGCCGTTCCGCCGGGCAGAATTCTCTCATCGGCGGTCGGGACATGGGTGTGGGTTCCGATGACGGCAGAAACGCGACCATCGAGGTACCATCCCATGGCCTGCTTTTCCGAAGTGGCCTCGGCGTGAAAATCGACAAGGAGGGCGGGCGTCGATTCCTTGAGCTTCTTGATTTCTCCATCGGCCGTCCGGAAGGGACAATCGATCGCTTCCATGAAAACCCGCCCCTGGAGGTTGAGCACGCCCAGCTTTCGGCCGCGGGAATTCGCGGCCACAGCCGCGCCCCGGCCCGGGTTCCCCGGCGGGTAGTTCGCCGGCCGGAGCAGCCGGGTTTCCTTGTCCAAGTAAGGCATGGCTTCTTTTTTATCCCAAATATGATTTCCCGAGGTCAGGATATCGACCATCTCGAAGAGGCCCCTCCCGATTTCTTCGGTAATTCCGACGCCGCCCGCCGCGTTTTCTCCGTTGGCGACGACGAAGGCCGGTTCGTATTTTTGCTTCAGAGCCGGCAAAAACCTCTTCACGGCATTCCGGCCCGGCCGCCCGATGATGTCCCCGATGAAGAGGACGCCGATCTTCCCCGCATCAACGGGCATATTCGATGGCTCTCATTTCGCGTATGACGGTGACCTTGATCTGGCCCGGATAATCGAGCTCGTTCTTGATCTTGGTCGCGATGTCCTTGGCGATGAGCGAAGCCCGGTCGTCGGACACTTTCTGGCTTTCGACCATGATCCGGATCTCGCGGCCGGCCTGGAGGGCATAGGCCTTGGAGACGCCCTCAAAACTCTTGGCCAGACCTTCCAGTTTCTCCAGCCTCTTGATATAGGTCTCCAGCAGTTCGCGCCGGGCGCCCGGACGTGCCGCCGAGAGGGTGTCGGCCGCCTGGACGAGGACCGCTTCGATCGACGGAAAGTCGACATCGCGGTGGTGCGAAGCAATGGCCATGACCACGGCTTCGCTCTCTCCATATTTGCGGCAGAGGTCGACGCTGAGCTCGGTGTGCGTCCCTTCGACGTCTTTGTCCACGGCTTTGCCGATGTCGTGGAGAAGACCGGCCCTCAGCGCAGTCTGGGAATCCAGGCCGAGCTCCTTGGCCATGGCGGCCGCCAGGAAGGCCACCTCTTTAGAATGCTGGAGAACGTTCTGGCCGTAGCTCGTCCGATAACGCAACTTTCCCAAGAGCTTAGTGAGCTCGGCATGAAGGTTCTGGACGCGCAGTTCGTAGGCGACAGACTCTCCTTCCTGCTTGATTTTTTCCTCGAGTTCCTGCTTGACGGTCTCGACAATGTCCTCGATCCTGGCCGGGTGAATCCGGCCGTCTACGACCAGTCGCTGGATGGCCAAGCGGGCCATCTCGCGCCGGATCGGGTCAAAGCTGGAGAGGATGACCGCTTCCGGAGTGTCGTCGACGATGATGTCGACGCCGGTGGCCATTTCCAAAGCCCGGATGTTCCGGCCCTCGCGGCCGATGATTCGGCCCTTCATATCCTCGGACGGCAGGTCCACCACGGACACCGTGGTCTCGACGACATGCTCGGCCGCCGACCTCTGGATGGCCTGGCTGATGATCTCCCGGGCCGACTGCTGGCTCTTCGAGCGCGTTTCTTCCTCGACCCGGCGCACGACCTGGACGGCTTCAAGCCGCGCCTCGTCCTCGATTTTCTTGATCAGCTGGCTTTTCGCATCCTCCTGGCTCAGACCGGCGATGCGCTCCAATTCCTCCATCTGTTTTTTGATCAGGCCGCTGGCTTTTTCCTCCTGGAGATCGAGCTCTTTTTCCCGTTGTAAGACGCGGCGCTCCTTGCCGCTGATCTCGCGATCGCGACGGTCCAGTCCTTGAAACTTCCGTTCCAGATTTTCTTCCTTGTGGATGAGTCGTCTCTCCATCTCGGTGATTTTGCGCCGTTTTTCCCGCGTTTGGTGCTCAAATTCCTCCTCCTGGGCCTTGAGCTTCTCGCGGGCTTCGAGGGTCGCGTCGCGGCTGATTTTTTCCACCTGGGCCTTGGCGCCGTTCAGGATGGTCTGGGCCTCCTCTTTAGCTTTAAAGAGCGCCCGGGCTCCTGAATTTTTTTTCAGCAGGATAACGACGATCACGGCGGCCAGAACGATGAGGAGAGCGAGCCCAACATACAGAACGATGTTCATAGCCGTTTACCTCCTTCCGGAGTAAAGGCGATTCCGATGAAATGAGTTGAGGAGAGGGCTAAAAGTCTGGGAAACCCCGCCGGGCATCTATCCACAGCCACTGGGTTGTATCGGTCTTAAGATGTCGGTTTCGCGATATTGGGGTCATCATGATCGTTCCTAAAAAGACGGTCCTCCAGACTTTCGATCTCGGTTTCCATCAAGCCGAGGGCTTCGTCCAGTTGATCCAGCTTCTTCTGCGACAAGAGGTACTCGTCCGCGATATTCAAAGCCGCTAAAACGGCGATCTTGAGCGCATCCGTCGATTTCGATTTCACCGCGATTTCCTGCATTTTCTGATCAACATAAGCCGTCAAATGGCTGATGTACTTTTCATCCTCTTCGCCTTTGACTCGTATTTTATAGATCCTTCCATAAATTTCAATCTCGATGATCTTGTCAATCATAAGCCGAGCTTATCGATCTGATTGATAATGGCCTCGATTTTGCCTTTGATGGCCTCCCTCTCATTCTCGTATCTTTTGAGGTCCTCGTCAAGCTTGCCCGCCCGCCGGGCCAGCTCCTCCATGTCTTTTTTCTCCGTGCGGAGCTCTTTAATCTGCTGCTTCAGCTTGTCGTTTTCCGCCGAAAGCTTGTTGATATACTCGATGACATGACCGATTTTTCCTTCCAAAATCTTAATTCTTTCCAGCTCGGTTGTCAATTTACCCCTCCTCCTTCCCTGAGTTGGATCTGAAAACCAGCCTTGAGGTGGCCGATAATTTTCTTCTCGGACTTATCCACCTCCTCGGCCAGGAGCGTCGCCTTCGGGTTGCGGTAGACGAATCGAAGGGACAGGCTCTTTTTGTCCGCGGGGATCGATTCCCCGGCATAGGAGTCGATGACATCGAACGTTTCAAGAAAAGGGACCATGATTTTCTCAATGGCCCGTTTGATCTCCTGATAGGGGACGGCTCGGTCGACGAGGAATGATAAATCCCGGGTGATACAGGGGAATTTCGGAAGCGGGACAAACTCGAAAGGCCTGGGTTGTTTGCCGAAGAGAAGACCGATTCCGATTTCGGCCCCGTAGACGGGCGGCTCTAAGGAATAAGCGTCCAGGATCCCGGTTCGGACCCGGCCCAAGTAACCGACGATCTCGCCTTTGTAAACCAGGGCCAGGGAGGAACCCTCTTCGAAGAACGGGTGGGCCTTTCCCTCGAAAGAGTACGGCTCATACCGGAGCGTCTCCATCATCGCTTCGCAGGCGCCTTTCAGAAAGAAAAAATCCGGCCGGCCGGCCCGATTTTTCCAGTGGGGGCCCTCCAAAGGCCCCGTCGTGGTCAGGCCAAGGCAAAGCTCCTCACAGGGGTCGCTGTTCAGCCAGTGATAGATATTTCCGATCTCGAAAATATGGACGCCTTCGGTCCCATGGTTCTTATTCCACGCCGTGTTCTCAAGAAGGCCGCCCAGCAGGGTCGTCCGCAGCCGCGAAGCCTTGGTCGAGATGGGATTTCGGATCTCGACGGGAACTTTCCCGCTCTGGAAAACGGATTCTTTCTCGGGGTCGGCGAAGCTCTGGTTGATGACCTCGTCAAAGCCCCGGTGGAAAAGCGATTGGCAGAGCTTCCGCATCCTCTCCTTATTCGAGGGCACGGGTTCAAGAATTTCCAGCGGCGGGACAACGACGGGGATCTTGTCGTAGCCGAAAAAGCGGGCGATCTCTTCGATGAGGTCCGCCTCGCGCTCGATGTCGACACGCCAAAACGGGACCTGGACTTGCCAGGTGCTCTTCTGGTTAGGCTTGAGCGTGAAGCCGAGGCCGGCCAAGGTTTTTTCGATGAACTCCTCGCCGACGTCCACGCCCAGCAGGTCCGTGACGCGGCGGCTGCGGAGGATGATTTCTTTGTTCTTGCGCGGCCGGGGATAGACATCTACAACCCCTTGGCTGACCTTGCCTCCGAAACGGCTGAGAAGGGAAGCCGCCATCACGGCCGCTTTCGGCGCGAAGGAAATGTCCGCTCCCCGCTCAAAACGGTAGCTGGCGTCGGTTTGAAGCCCCAGGGCCTTGGCCGTTTTGCGCACAGAAATCGGGTCGAAGGTGGCACTCTCGATGAACACATCCTGCGTCGAGTCCGTCACGGCCGATTCTTCGCCGCCGATGACTCCAGCCAGAGCCACGGGCCGCTTCTCGTCGGCGATGACGAGCATCTCGGGCGAGAGACTGGCTTCTTTTCCTTCCAAAGTCCGGAGGGACTCGCCCTTTTTGGCCCGGCGGATAATGATGCGGGGTCCGGCGAGCTTGGCCAGGTCAAAGGCGTGAATGGGCTGGGCCGTATCGAACAGAACATAGTTCGTGACGTCCACGACGTTGTTAATGGGCTTGAGACCCATGGCTTCGATTTTTCCGCGGAGCCAATCGGGGGAGGGGCCGACATTCACCCCTTTGACAATAATGCCGCAATATCGCGGACAGAGGTCCTCATCCAGAATCTGGACATCGACGAGCTCCGAGGTCTTACCGGTAAGCTCGACGAGCGGCCAGGCCTGCTCTTTCAAAGGCAGCTCCAGCGCTGAGGCGACCTCGCGGGCGATACCGAGATGGCCGAGGGTGTCGGGACGGTTGGCGTAGGTCTCGACGTCGAGCACAGTGCCGCCCGCGGAGGCTTCCCATATTTCCGCGACCAGACCGATCATCGTCATCCGCTCGAGAAGCTGGGGCAGGGGCAGGCCGACATCGACGTATTCTCTGAGCCAATCCAAACTAACTTTCATTTGAAGTAAAACTGCCTTGTGAATCGAAGGTCATTCTCGAAGAAGAGGCGCATGTCCGGAATATCGAAAGCGAACATCGCCGTCCGGTCGATGCCCATTCCGAACGCCCACCCCGTGTATTTTTCGGGATCGATGTTGACATTCTTGAAGACCTGGGGATCGACCATGCCTGACCCCAGGATCTCCTTCCAGCCCGTCCCGTCGCAGATGCGGCAGGCCGGGTCCTTGCCGCCGCAGGCCAGGCACTCGATGTCCACCTCGGCAGACGGTTCGGTGAAGGGGAAGAAGCTCGGCCGGAACCTGATCTTGATTTTCTCGCCGAACAGCCGCTTCAGGAAGTACTCGAGCGTACCCTTCAGATGGGCGAAGGTCACGCCCTCATCGACGACCAGCCCTTCGACTTGGAAGAACATCGGCAAGTGCGTCGGGTCGGGAGTCTCATGGCGGAAAACCTTGCCCGGGATGATGATCCGGATGGGCGGCTTTTTCTTCTCCATGACTCGGATTTGAACGGGCGAGGTGTGCGTTCTCAAAAGAAGCTGGTCGTTAATATAGAGCGTATCCCAGTCGTCGCGGGCCGGGTGGTGGGGCGGAAAGTTGAGCGCCTGGAAATTGTAATAATCGGTCTCGATCTCCGGGCCGTCCTCGACGGAGAAGCCCAGGGAAAAGAAGATATTCTCGATTTCCTGTTGGAAGAGGCGAATCGGGTGGGGAACGCCCCTATACCGTCTCTCGCCGGGAAGAGTCAGGTCGATATCCGATTTAGCTTTGGTCGGCGTCTGGAGTTTCGCTTCGAGCCGAGCCAGCGTTTCCTGGACTTCCCGCTTGAAGACGTTGATCATTTGCCCCAGGGCAGGCTTCTCGCCGGACGGGACGGTTTTGAGCTCCTCCAAAAGAAGAGTGACATAGCCGCGCTTCCGGCTCAAATACAGGTTCCGCAGTTCTTCCAGGGATTTTATTTCAAAAGCCTTGGCGGACTCGGCCGCCAGCTTTTTTTTATAAGCGTCGATCTTGTTTTTGAGTGTCTCGAGATTAGCGGACGGCATCTTTCGCTTGGGCGGCAATCCGGCCGAACGTCTGGGGCGCGTTCACGGCCAGTTCGGCTAGAACCTTGCGGTCCAGATCGACATTGAGCTTTTTCAGCCCATGGATGAAGCGACTGTAGCTCAGGCCATTGAGCTCGGCCGCGGCTTTGATCCTGATGATCCAGAGCTCCCGGAATTCTCTTTTCCGGGCGCGGCGGTCGCGATAGGCATAAAGCATCGCATGTTCGACGGCTTCCTTGGCCGTCCGGTAATTATGGCCTCGCGCTCCCCAGTAGCCCTTGGCGAGCTTTAAAGTCTTGGCCCGTTTGTCCTTTCTCTTGAATCCTCGTTTGGCTCTCGGCATCTATCTATCCTTTCAAAACTCATACGGCAGCATGGCCTTGACCGCCCTGCGGTCGGCCCGGCTGATGATGGCCTTCTGGCCCAGGTTTCTTTTTCTCTTTGAGGATTTCTTGGTGAGAATGTGGCTTCTACCCGCTTTGCTGTGAACCACCTTCTTGTTCGCTGTGACCCGGAACCTCTTTCTGGCTCCCTTGTGGGTTTTTAGCTTTGGCATCTTTTCCTCCTGACTTCGAGGGGACGAGAAGAGCTGAGACGGCCCAATCCAGTTTTCGCGTGTCGCCGTCTTGATGTCCGTACCCCTGGACATCGGCGATGACCCTGTCCAGGACGGCCTGGCCCAACTCGGGACGCGATTTTTCCCTGCCCCGAAGCATGATCGTGATCTTGACCTTGTCGCCTTCTCCGAGAAAGCGCTGAACGTGCTTCAGTTTGAAAGAGTAATCGTGGATGCTGATTTTCGGCCGGAACTTAATCTCCTTGAGGCGGACGGTCTTTTGGTGCTTTTTGGCCTCATGGTCCTTCTTGTGCAATTCGTAGAGAAACTTCCCGTAGTCCATGATCCGGCAGACGGGAGGAGTTGCTTGAGGAGCTATTTCGACCAGATCCAGGCCTCTCTGCCTGGCCAGGGACAGGGCTTCGGATACCGGCAGAACGCCCAACTGGTTCTTTTCTTCATCGATCACTCGAATCTCTCTGGCTTGAATCATTTCATTAATCCTATGCGGCTTCGGCTTCCCGGCAGGGTAAAAGGGTTGTCGTCTAAAAATGATTGTCCTCCTTTAAAGACTCAAGGTTAACGATTTATGCTCATCGAGAATCTTGACTTTTTCCAGGAACTCGTTGACATTGACTTGGCCTTTGTCGCCCTGGCCGTGGACCCGGAGCGAGGCGCTTCCGGCCGCGGCTTCGCGGTCGCCGACGACCAGAATAAGCGGGATCTTTTGGCTCTCGGCGTCGCGGATTTTATAGTTGATCTTTTCCCGCCGCAGGTCGGACCGGGAGCGAATTTTGTGATCCCGGAAGAGAGTGTCGAGCTTTCCCGCGTACTCATGGTGGCGCTCGGCGATGGGCAGGATGATCACCTGGACGGGCGCCAGCCAGAGCGGGAAATTGCCGTTGAAGTGCTCGATGAGAAGGCCGAAAAACCTCTCCAGCGAGCCGAGAAGGGCCCGGTGGATCATGAACGGCCGGTGTTCCTTTCCGTCCTCGCCGGTGTAGTTCAGGTTGAAACGCTCGGACAGGTTGAAATCGAGCTGGACGGTCGTGCACTGCCAAGCTCGCTTGAGGACGTCCTTGACCTTGATATCGATTTTCGGACCGTAAAAAACCCCCGCTCCCGCATCGACTTTATAGAGCAATCCGCCATCCTTGAGCGCTTGCTCCAAGGCCGTCTCGGCCTTGTTCCAGTCTTCGACCCTCCCGACGTACTTGTCGGGCCTGGTCGAGAGATAGATGTCGTAGTCCTCGAAACCGAAGGCGGTGAAAAAGTGCTTGGCAAAACGGACCACTTTAATGATCTCATCCTCGAGCTGGTCGGCGCGGCAGAAGATATGGGCATCATCCTGGGTGAAGCCTCGGACCCTGAGCAGCCCGTGGAGAACTCCGCTCCGTTCGTAACGGTAGACGGTGCCCAGCTCGGCGTATCGAATCGGCAGGTCCCGGTAGCTGCGCTGCCTGGAATTATAGACCATGATATGGAAAGGACAATTCATCGGCTTGATCTCGTACTCGACTTCGTCGCTTTCGAGCGGCGGAAACATGGCATCATAGAATTCGGTATGTCCCGAGCGGCGCCAGACATCGAGCTTGGCCAGGTGCGGCGTGTAGAGATAGTCATAGCCTTCCCGGGCGTGCTCATCCCGCCAGAAGTTTTCGATCATTTGGCGAACGACGGCGCCCTTGGGGTGCCAGAGGACAAGCCCCCCGCCCAGGTCTTCGTTGAAGCTGAACAGCTCCAATTCGGGGCCGAGCCGCCGGTGGTCGCGCTTCTTGGCCTCCTCAAGAAGATGGAGGTAGTCCTCGAGCTCCCCCTTGCTAAAAAAAGCGGTCCCGTAGATTCGCTGGAGCTGCTGGCCTCTCTCTTCGCCTTTCCAATAAGCGCCCGAAACCGAAAGCAGCTTGAAATGCTTGATTTTCCCGGTGGAAGGCATATGGGGGCCCAGGCAGAAATCAATGAAGCTGCCCTGCCGGTAGCAGGTGACCTCGTCTGAACCTTTTTCCTCGATGAGCTCGACCTTGAGCGCCTGGCCTTTCTCTTTGAACAGGCGGACAGCTTCGGCCTTGGAGAGAGTGATTTTCTCAATGGGAAGGTCGGCGTTCGATATCTCGCGCATTTTTTTCTCGATCGCCTCCAGGTCCTGGACGCTAAACGGCTCAGCGCGTAAAAAGTCATAATAAAACCCGTTTTCCACGGCGGGGCCGATCCCGACCTGGACCCCGGGGAAAAGCTCGAGCACGGCGTGGGCGAGGAGATGTGAAGCGCTGTGTCGCAGGAGTTCGAGGTCGTTTTCCTCGATTTTCTTCTTGTTATGGTCTTTTTCGTTGTCCATCGTCGTTGTCCGGTCCGTTTTCCTGGCTAAAAATCATAAAAAGCACCATTCTCTCAAGGAAACCAGACCCCTTTTCGTCGTTTTACCGAGGCCGGCCTGGACGCTCATGAAAACGTGGCCGGGAAGGAAAGAAGCTCTCGGGCCATCCTATATCTCTATATGAACGCTCACTCCTTCGTGAATGGTAGGCGCGGAGGGGATTGAACCCACGGCCTCTTCCGCGTCAAGGAAGCGCTCTCCCACTGAGCTACGCGCCTATTTCCGACGTCTAGAGCGCATATATATTAATGAAATCCTCCCCTTAAAGTCAAGAAAATTCAGGCTAGGCCCGGCGGAAAGAGGCGCCCAGGCGGGCGCTGGACATTCAGCGAAAAATGCACTATTTTTATGATGATATCCGAGAACCATATGGCCATGACACATCAGATCAACAGGCGGCAGAAGCCGATCTGGCAGAAGCTGCGCAAACCTATGCCCCCTCCGACCAAGCCCCACTCGACAAAAAGAGGCAAGAAGGGCTACGAGCGCAAGAATCAGGCCTGGAAAAAAGAAATCGAACCCTAGGGAGCAGAGCGCGGGTCGGAAGTATGCCCTAAATAAGGTTTTCTTTCCAAGGGCATCCCCCCTAAAGATGCATCGCCTGATGCTCCTTGGAAGGATGGCAGCGAGCAGAGTGAGCGTTGGAAGGAAACCCTAAGCAAGGGTTTCCTTCCAAGAGTGTCCCCCTTGAGGGCACCCCCTGTTTTGTATTATACTACCCTTTTTATTCTTGAAAATTTATATTTATGAGGAATACGGAAGGAGAGGTTTTTATGAAAAAGGTCGTCATCATGGGAGCCGCGGGCCGCGATTTTCACAATTTCAACACCTATTTCCGGGACAATCCTAATTTCCAGGTGGTTGCATTCACGGCGACGCAAATCCCGGACATCGAAGGGCGTAAATATCCCTCGACGCTTGCCGGCAAGCTCTACCCGGACGGCATCCCTATCTACGCTGAGGCGGAGCTTGATTCTTTAATTAAAAAGAGCGGGGTGACCAAGGTCTATTTTTCCTATAGCGACATTTCCCACGAATACGTTATGCATAAAGCTTGCCAAGTTCAGGCTGCCGGAGCCAGTTTCGTGCTCCTCGGGCCCAACGATACGATGGTCAAGAGCAAAAAGCCCTTGGTTTCGGTGTGCGCTGTCCGGACCGGCTCGGGCAAGAGCCAGACTTCACGAAAGGCCGCTCTGATCCTCAAGAAAAAGGGCCGGAGCGTAGCCGTCATCCGCCATCCCATGCCCTACGGCGACCTGGCCAAACAGAAAGTCCAGCGCTTCGCCACTTATGAGGATATGGCCAAAAATGAGTGCACGATCGAGGAACGCGAAGAATACGAACCTCATGTCAAGCGCGGCATCATCGTCTATGCGGGTGTGGATTACGAGGCCATTCTCCGGGAGGCGGAGCAGGAGGCGGATGTTATCCTCTGGGACGGCGGCAATAATGACTTCCCCTTCTATCGCTCCGACCTGGAGATCGTGGTCGTCGACCCTCATCGGGCGGGGCACGAACTCCTCTATTACCCTGGGGAAACCAATTTCCGGCGGGCCGATGTCTTGATCCTAAACAAGCTCGACACCGCCGCCAAAGAAAATGTGGACAGGGTCATAGAAAATATCAAGGCGGTTAACCCGCGCGCAACCATCATCCGAGCCAACTCGCCGATCATCGTCCAAAACGGCGCCGCGATAACCGGGAAACGCGTCCTCGTCATCGAGGACGGACCCACCGTTACCCACGGCGGGATGGCCTATGGGGCCGGCATCGTCGCGGCTTCGAAGTACGGGGCCGCCCAGGTCATCGATCCCCGGCCGTATGCCGTCGGCAGCATCAAGAAGACATTCGAGAAATACAGCCACTTGAATAAAGTCCTGCCGGCCATGGGCTATGGAGAAGCCCAGGTTAAAGAGCTGGCGGAGACCATCGACAGAATCGACTGTGACCTGATCGTGAGCGGCACCCCCATCGACCTCAATAGGCTGATCAAGACGCGTCAGCCCCTGCTCCCGGTCGGGTATGAACTCGAAGAGATCGGCTCGCCCAACCTGGAAGACGTCTTGAAAAAATTCTAAACCATATGCCGGTCAAACGACGCTTAGCCCTGATCGCCTTCGGCGGCAACGCCCTGCTCCCGGAAAACCAGCGCGGATTCCAGGAGGAGCAGATGAAGAACGCCGAGAAAGCCGCCCGGCTCATGGTCCACATGGTCAGAAAAGGCTATGAGCTTGTCATCGTCCACGGCAATGGCCCCCAGGTCGGCAACCTGCTCATCCAGATGGAGGAGGCGGTGACCAAGATCCCCCCTTACTCTCTCGATCTCTGCAACGCCATGACCGAAGGCAGCATGGGCTTCATGCTCGAGCGGGCCATCACCAATGAGCTGAGGCGGCGTTCCATCGACAAGGAAGTTATTACGCTCGTCACTCAGGTCCTCGTCGATAAGAACGACCCGGCCTTCGGGAATCCGACCAAGCCCGTCGGGCCGTTCTACACAAAGTTCAGGGCCCAGCAGCTTGCCCGGGAGAAGAAATGGATCGTCACCGAGGACGCCGGCCGCGGCTATCGCAAAGTCGTACCTTCGCCAAAACCGATCGACGTCGTCCCCAAATGGATCATTAGAGACCTGGTCCAGGCCGGCCGGATCGTCATCGCCGCAGGCGGAGGCGGGATCCCGGTCATTATCAACAGCCGTGGCCTGTTCGAAGGCGTCGAAGCGGTGATCGACAAGGATTATGCGGCCAGCCTGATCGCCCGCGAGATCAAGGTGGACCTGTTCATCATCCTGACCGCAATCGAGAAGGTGTATCTCAATTTTGGCCAGCCCGACCAGCATGAAGTGCCCGTGATGACGGTAGAGGAGGCCCAGGGATACCTGGAGGAGGGCCAGTTTCCGCCCGGGTCGATGGGGCCAAAAATAGAGGCGGCCGTTGATTTTATCGCGGCCGGCGGCGGGGAAGTCCTCATCACCAAAGACAGCCACCTCAAGGCCGCCCTTCTTAAAAGGTCGGGGACAAGAATTGTCTCCGGCCAGGCTGAGAAACAAAGGGTGTTGGTTTAGGAGAAAGTCATGCAAAAAGACTTTATTTCCATCCGCGATTTATCCCTCTACGAATTCAATGAGCTTCTGGATTTAACCCAGGACGTGAAGGGGAATCCGGAAAAATATCGGAAAAAGCTCAAGCACAAAATTCTGGCCATGATCTTCGAAAAGCCGTCCCTGCGGACCCGGATGACCTTCGAAGTCGGGATGCTCGAACTGGGCGGCAAAGCCATCTACCTCAGCCCTAGCGAGATCCAGATTGGCAAGCGTGAAACAGTCGAGGATATCGGACACAACCTCGAGCGCTGGGTAGACGGCATCATGATCCGCACCTTCGGCCATGAAACCGTGACCAGGCTGGCCCGGGTCGCATCCGTTCCCGTCATCAACGGCCTGAGCGATTTATCCCATCCCTGCCAGGGGATGGCGGACTTGTTTACGCTCCGCGAGAAAAAGGGCGGGTTGACCAAGATCAAGCTGGCCTACGTGGGAGACGGCAACAACGTTTGCCACAGCTTAATGTTGGCCGCGGCCAGGGCGGGCATAAGGATGGGAGTGGCCACGCCGAAAGGCTATGAGCCCAGCCCGGAGGTCGCGGAGTGGGCTCGGGAAGACGGCCGCGAGACAGGATTTTCCCTCGAGATCTCCAATGATCCCAAAGCCGCCGTCAAGGACGCCGACGCCGTATATACTGATGTTTGGGCATCCATGGGCCAAGAACAAGAGAAAGAAGCCCGGGCCAAGATTTTTGCTCCCTTCCAGGTGAACCCTGAGCTCATGTCCTTTGCCAAGCTCGACGCCGTGTTCATGCACTGCCTGCCCGCCCACAGGGAGGACGAAGTCACGGCGTCCGTCCTCGAGTCTCCCCAATCCGTCGTATTCGAACAAGCGGAGAATAGGCTTCATATCCAAAAAGCAATTATGCTATTATTAATGGGAAAATAGAGAAACATGGAGAAAGATAACACGCTCGTCCAGGTGATTGCAGACGACACCGCCTTTGTCGAACAGGAACTGGCCAAGACGCGCAAGCCCACTTCCCTGCGGGAGATCACGGAAAAACTGGCCTTCCGCAAGACTGCCAGCCAGCGCATCCAGGAAGTG
>Ga0315268_10001298_pt1 | contig 28690 bp, 17 predicted proteins | sample C1_top_MG_FD_204535 | JGI IMG/M metagenome (GOLD analysis project Ga0315268, IMG submission 204535) | Sediment microbial communities from Yellowstone Lake, YNP, Wyoming, USA - C1_top | ecosystem: Environmental > Aquatic > Freshwater > Lake > Sediment | place: USA: Wyoming | collected 2017-08-01
GTTCGAAACGCTTAAGGGTTTTTTCGATCAGATCCTGGGATAATCTTTCCATCCGGATAACCTTGACTGCCACTTCCGAATCCAGGTGTGTATCATAGGCTTTATACACGATGGCCATTCCACCCTCACCCAGTTGCTCAAGAATATGATAACGCCCGAGAGATTGGCCTATTAAGTTTGACATGAAAACCTCTTGTTGGATCTTGAGTAGGGTTTCGGATTGGTATTATTCAATTCCGCCCGATTTTGAAGAACGATATAACACTCAGGCGTTGTAAAGCACATCACTCTCTGTCAGGAAATTGAGGTTTCAAATCTTTATCTCAAAATTGCGTTGAACCAATATTTGTTCGTTTGACAAGCATGTGCGCTTGCTTTCAAAAAACGAGGATCTTCACAATATAAAGCCATAACGATCTATGTGGGATCCAGCCGGATTTTTCAAACGAAATACTCCCGGATATTTTACAGTAAATTTTGTTTTATGGTGGGTGACTGGGACTCGCCAGCGCTTTCGCATTCCTTTCAAAGCGCAATGAAAATTTATCACTATATCCCCTGGCCGGCAATATGACTTGATGGCAGCATTTGGTTCAAGGCGCGTATCATGGGTCTTGTAAACAATTGCCATGCCACCCTCGCCGAATTTTTCGAGGATGTGGTAAGTTCCGAAAGATTCGCCAATTAGTGTGGTCATGGCTGATATTTACATTACATGCCGATAATATGAGTCGGCTCTATTCACAGGATATCCTTAATCAAAGTGCCTATATTTTTCACAGCTATAGACGCCAAAGTGACTGCATCGTTCTGCCCAGGCATGGTTTCGATTCCCGCCCAAACCTTTTGATCATCCCCGCATAGAAAAGTTTGTGATTCGATACGTGCGCTTTGCGATTCGAGATTCACTTGGGAAAGAATGGCAATCCATAACAGAGAATCGAGCCATTTAATGGTTGACCTTGACTTTTTTTCATCCCGGCCAATTTTTTTTAAGATATCCTCTGTCATTTTTTTGTCATTCCATGCGGCGCGGATAATCGCCTCGGGCTGGGGAATCTCATATTTGGATGTGGAGGGTTTGATGTCTGCGAAAGATGCGTTCAAGCGCTCGATCAAATTCGACTCCAGATCATCAATATTCTGATAGATCACAAAATCCATACTTTCATCCTTTGTTTCCACGGATAACGCCCCGTCTTTTTCGAGAAAGATACTCAGCCTGCTAGAATCACCGGCGCGTTTCAAGTAAGTCATCTTGACCATGTTTTTTGCATTTGCCAGCCAGTGGACAAGCGCAGCAGGCAAATGATCCACTTCCCAGCCCGCGCCGGATTTTCGAATCATTGTTCGGGCTTCGAGTGAAATTTGGGCCTGCGTATATTTCTTACCCGCCTCAGGAATTGGATAACCCGCATTGTCAAATTCAGGCAACGGCAAACGGTTGATCTTAAAGGCTTTTATAAGCCAAAACAGCTCGGCCACGGTAAATTGGATCTCGTAGTTGGCAGGCATGATGATATTCCCTATGGTTGAGAGATGCTATCTGTTACTTCTTTGCCTGTTCCCGCAGCCAGGAAAAAAAAGGTTTCCCGTATGTCTCATAATCCGGAGCCAAAGGCGGTTCCCATAATGCGTCATACAGCCTTAGAAGATCGGCCATGTTATCGGCCTGTCCGGCAGATTGAGACTCACCAGCATAGATCAATGCAGCCTTGTCGCACCTGGAAAAAAACAGTTCCTGAAGGTTGCGCCTGTCCTGATCCGCAATGTCGAAAATCTCTCTTGAAACTCCGGGCCCAACCAATGGCTTGGGGGTATCATTTGATCTGATGATATTAACATTCACCAATTCGCCGCTCTGTAAATCAAGGGAAAATGAGGCATATGGCAGGGTAATGTCATTTGGCTCATTGATTTTTGGCGTGGAATAGTAGATTAGGAAGATTACCTGATACGGATGCGCGGCCTCATCCTTGGGATAATTCAGAATAGGCAGGGACACGCCTGTCATATCCGTAGCCAGATCTTTTTTGACAGCCAGCGGCCAGACACGGTCGCGCAAATCCCTCAGGGAAATGAAGTTCGGCATTTCAGTTCACTCCTTAACCTTCCTGGAGATATAATTCGCATCGCCCCACCAGGCCTTCTCAAAATCACTGGTGGGAACCGACAATCGTTTCCCCACCCCGGGCGGCCACGGATCATTAATCAATACAACCTGTTGTCCACTTTCGTTAGATACGCCTACAACCGTTACTGAATGGGCGTTTTCCGACCCGAACCATTCTGAATTTTTAACGGAAACAACAATCCCTTTGCCATCGTTGGCGGCTTTTTCAAGATCTGCTATTGTTTGTGTGCCGGGATCGTTATAACTGGCGGTGGCAATATCACTGTGTTTGGAATTGACCAGATCATCCAGGCTTGAGGGACTTGTGCCCCATTTCTTGTTGTTTTCGTAACCGCCATCCAGGACGTTTGACTCTTTCCTCAGGTCAGATTCGTTTACATCAACTCCCGTCGCACGCTTGATAGCCATCTTGGTGGAAGCGATGGCACAAGAGTCGCTTTTCTCCTGCCCGACCAAATAGGTGCCGTCATCGGCGCGAGCCGAATAGTCGCTGATGTATTTCGGTTTCGGCGTTTCAGCTTGTTTTTGGGTTTCCTTTTGCTGGCTTTCTTTTTCAGCCTTGTCAATTAAGTCCCCAAATTTGCTCTTCTGCTGAGGCGGATTGGTTGTATTTTGTATGACGGGCGCAGGTGTTTGGTCATCGGCCAATGGCGATACGATATTTGATTTAGGCAGGAACACTGCAAGCATGGAGGAAAGCCAGGATGGCAGAGCAAATAGACCTGCGATCGATACTGGAATGGACAATTGCGAAAAGGATAAATTGCCTGTTGTCTGCCCGCCAAAGAACACCTGTTGCATGCCTGCGGCTCCACGCTGGTCCATCTGTTCCCATTCCTGAGCCTCGCGCTCAACACGATCCGCCAAAATGGAAATGGCTTCTTGTTGTTGTATCAATGACCGGATGAGTACCTCTGTGTCCGCAAAGAACAGATCACACGCACCGCCCTGCCAGACAGCTTGCAGATTTTGCAGTGCCTGCCGTACAGACTGCAGTTGTGAGTTCATGACATCGCTGGATTGCTTGAGCGTTTGCGCTGCGGAGTGGACAGTTTCGGTTTGCATGTGAAGAGTGGTCATTGGTTTTTCCTCTACACTTATAGTTGCTTGAAGATGTGGCAACGACCAAAGGATTGACCAATTGGCTCAACCAAAAGCAATCCTCGTGAACTCCAAATGATGGGCACATCACATCCGGTAAACCATGCTACTTCATTTTGTCCGAATCAAATGCTATTTTCAAGTATTTTAAATGACAACGCATAAAGTGCACCATAGCCTGGTCCATGAATCCTGACGAGCCGGCGTTGCAGAGGAAGGAACTATGGATATTGCCAGACTTTGATATCATCCACCTGCGCAAGGGTCCCTGCCGATGCAAACATCAACAGACCTCCGTGCTGATATTTCGAGTCCACCGCATCAATCCATTTCGATTCATCGATAAATACTTGAATGTCCTGCCCGTGCACCGTTATTCTGATTGTATCCCATGTATTCAGCGCAATCGAGGGAAACTTCGTGGCAATGCGTTCCCATTGCGAAGGCCCTGGATAGGCAAGATAGAGCTCGCTCGGAATGAGATCCACGACATAGTATTTGTCTCCTGTAGCCCGCACCTGGATTCCCACATCACCATTGCTTCTCAGGAATCGGAGCCGATACTGAACGGCGTAATCGCCCCAATAATCCTCTCCAAACGCAAAAGAGGCGAAATATGCACCCCCTGTGGGATGATCCACTTGGAACACCTTGTTACCGGTTCCATCATCGACAATCTGCCAGGAATTTGAATCAGCACTATAACCCGGCAGATTGATCTTGTTGCCTTCGAAATCTTCCCTCGCAAGATACGTCTGGACGTTACCAGTTGCTGCCAAAGGCAACGGAGTTGGCGCAGGGAGATTCAAGGGCTTGCCCAGCCAGACCGAACCCGAAAGATTCTTGCTCGAACTGGCTAGGCGGATTAGACCGGCCCCAGCCCCCACCAGTCCGGCTGCAAGCACCACGCCAAGTCCAATGCGTAACCAGGCACGCCGGCTTCTGACAGAGATTGTTTGAGATTGCGATCTGCCCAGGCCTTCCATTGCAGAGGTGAATTCCTGCATGCTGGTATGGCGGTTTTCCGGCTCTTTTGCCAGGGCCTTTAGGAGAAATCTTTCCACATCCTCGGGCAGCTCAGGGACAAATTTTCTGGGGGCAGGCAGAGGTTCATTCACCTGCTTGATCGCCACGGCGTAAGGAGTATCCGCCCGGTACGGCTTTCTGCCGGTGATCATCTCGTAGAAGATAACGCCGAGCGAGTAGATATCCGACCTGCCATCCACAGGCCGCCCCTGCGCCTGCTCCGGGGACATATACTCCGGGGTGCCCACGCCCACTCCTGTCCCAGTCAGGTCGACGGTTTCGTCGGCCTCCAGCATCTTGGCAATCCCAAAATCGGAGAGCATCGGCTGTCCCGACTGCGTGATCAGGATATTGGAAGGTTTGACATCCCGATGGATAATTTTTTGGTTATGGGCGCAGGCAAGCGCGCGCCCAATCAGAGCCAGTAGCTGCACAGCATCCTGCCAGGGAATAGCCCGTCCGTTCAACTGTGCGCGCAGCGTGCCGCCAGGGACATACTGCATCACCAGGTAGGGAATTCCATCCTGTTCTCCATAATCGATCACGCTTACGATATTGGGATGACCAAGGCTTGCCAGTGCCTTCGCCTCGCGCTCAAAGCGCTTCAGGAATTTCTCAGACTGCTGCTTGTCCTGCAGGATGGCCTTGATGGCAACGTTTCGTTCAAGGCGTGTATCATAGGCCTTGTACACAACAGCCATACCACCCTCGCCAAGTTGCTCGAGGATATGGTAACGCCCCATGGATTTTCCAATAAGATTAGACATCTGTTTTCACCATGCTCCGCTCACTGTTGCCATTGAGGATAAAAGTACGGAGACCAGGAATCGGGAATCGCAAAATTGCTTGCGTACTCCCAGGTTACCCCTGTACAACTGATACTTTCTTTGAGGCACTGAACGTCAAGTCTGGCAAACTGAAGGGATCCGCTATTGACATGGATGTATATACCGTCAGCACTCCAGGCGAGTTTAACAAACCTTCCCGGATTTTTCATGGGGAAAACCGATGCATTTTTATTGGCCACATTAGATATGCCTACGGTAAAGGGCTGAGTTATCAGCCAGGCAAACCAATTGCTGTCTGGTGACCACCTGAACGTGCCAGGGCAACCCGTATTGTCTGTTCCAAATCCGGATGCCACGACCTGGTTCTTGTTTACATCCATGAGAGTAATCAAACAATTGGACTGAAAGACAATGTATTTTCCGTCCGGCGACCAGCTTGGGTCCTGATTATTATTTGGCGGTTTTGTGATCTTTGTTGTGCTCTTCAAAACAGTATTGTATATATATAGATCCCGCCGGCCCCCCAATGCCGGGTCGCCACCGGCATCAAAAACAAACTTGATGCCGTCTGGTGACCATGAAAAAGAACCAGTGATGGGACCACTGTCGATCGCTGGAGCAACTACAGTTAAGATCGTTCTTTGGCCGTCCTGGATACAAATGGAAGTGCCACATCGCTCAACAATTCGGGTCAGGTTCAAGGCATCAGGCATGGTTGTATAACCGGGAGTACCTGTGAATACTCCAGTAGTCTGGATTGTTATTGATGGGCCTGGTGAGGATGAAGGAGATCCCGGAACATCCCGGGAATTAATACCGCTGCTTCCACCATCGGCCAGTTTAAGGACGGCGAACACCGCCGTCACCAGGAGAACCATTGTCAAGAGAGCCATTGCAAGCAATGATCGGCTCAGTTTTTTATCAGAACGGACCTGCGGGTGCGGCTTCTGCCGGTACGTTTTTATCGGTTTATTTTGTTTCCAGCTGGTTGCAGGGAGATTCTGCAGCCCGACAAGAAAGTCTGCCATACTTGAATAGCGATTGCCTTGTTCTTTAGCCAAAGCTTTTATGAGCAACTGCTCTATCGCGTCAGGTAAATCGCGCGCGAAATTCTTCGGCCTAGGTATGGGATCGCTTGCCTGTTTTAGCAGGATCGCGGCAGGCGTATCTGCCACGTACGGCTTGCGTCCCGTGATCATTTCATATAGCACGACCCCCAACGAATAAATATCCGATCGTGGGGAGGATTGCCCTATCCACTGTTCAGGGGCCATGTATTCCGGTGTGCCCACGCCAATACCCATGCCGGTCAAAGTCGCAGTCTCTTCGGTTTCAAGGATTTTCGCAATCCCGAAATCAGTCAGCATGGGCTGACCTTTTTCTGTTAGCAAGATGTTGGAGGGCTTGATGTCACGATGAATGATAAGATGTTCATGGGCATATTCCAGCGCTTCCGCGATTGGAACTACCAACTGCACGGCTTCGTGCCACGATATGGGTTTGCCCAGACGTTGTTTCAAAGTTCCACCCTGTAGATATTCCATGATCAAATACGGTGATCCTTCGTGTCCGCCATAGTCGATCACTTTGATGATGTTGGGATGGGAGAGTTTTGCCAGTGCCTTGGCTTCGCGCTCAAAGCGTTTAAGGATGCGGTCTAGTTGATTCGGCGGAAAGGCGTCACGCCGAATGATCTTAATCGCCACGTCACGCTCCAAGCGCGTATCGTAAGCCCTATAAACGGTTGCCATGCCACCCTCACCGAGTTGTTCGAGGATGTGATAGCGTCCGAGGGATTGACCAATCAGTTTAGACATGCTTAACTCGTCTCAAATTAATGTACATAATTTGAAGATCACGGCATACGAGAGCAACGAAAACCGATGTTATCGTGGGAATTCGTTGGGAAGTTCCAACCACGCCGGTCGGAGCGCACGCCAAGGCTGTTGTCGTACCAAGAACCGCCGCGCAACACGCGATATTGCCCCGAGTTAGGACCTAACGGATTGGACGAAGGCGAGGTTTGGTAATAAGCATCTGAATACCAATCACCCACCCACTCTGATACATTGCCTCCCATATCATAGATTCCATATGGGCTCTTATCTTTAATATAACTACCGATGGCGGCTGTGTTGACTCCAGCATAGTTCGCATATGTTGCTTTTATATCTGCGCCCCATGGATAGATACGGCCATCGACACCGCGGGCGGCCTTCTCCCATTGAGCCTCGGTGGGCAATTGCGCTCCGCGCCATTCGCAATAGGCTTTGGCCATAAACCAATTTACCCAAACAACCGGGTGATCATCAAAATAAGAGTATTTGTAACGACCCGTATCCTGTGGCTGTTGACATGCGCCCGCATTTACGCAAGCCCGGTATAATCCCGTGGTCACTTCGTATATGTCAATGTAGTACGAATCAAGATAGACAACGTGGACGGGCTTTTCATCCTTGCTGCCATCATTGCTGCCCATCATAAAGTTTTCCGCCGGAACGAGTTCCATTTGCACGCCTTTGTCATCCGTGATTTTGGTTGGCAAAGGCTTCGTTGGAGATGTAAATAATGGTGTTGGGAAAGGAGGGTTACCGGAAGTAGCACTCGCCAGAGGGACACTTACTGTGACAGGCGCAACCGTTGCATTCGAAATTCGTGCCAAGATTAATTGTTCCAGTTCAAGAGAATCAATCCATCTATACGCCCATCCAATCAGTAAAACCCCAAGCATTACGAACATAAGTGACCAACCCCATTTCGGAATCGTTCGAGGAACCTTTGCATTGGGCTTGCTTACCTTTTCCTCCGGTTTTAGATCTGAGTCAAATTTCGATCTCTTTTCTGATGATTTCAGTGCAGGCGAATCAACTTTTAGGTTTTCTAACGCATCTGCCATTTCAGCGGCAGTTCCAAAGCGATCTTTTGGATCCTTTGCCAGCGCTTTCAAGATGACTTGTTCCACGCGATTAGGCAACGATGGAGCAAATTGCTTCGGGCGCGGCAGGGATGTATTCGAGCGTTTTAGAATGACTGCCAAAGGTGTATCCGCTTCGTATGGTTTGCGTCCGGTGACAAGTTCATAAAAGATAGTACCAAGGGAATAGATGTCCACGCGGTGATCCGTGGTCTTACTGACACCCTGCTCAGGAGCCATATACTCTGGTGTGCCCACCCCAACGCCCGTTCCAGTGAGATCGAAAGTCTCCTCTGATTGCAGGGTTTTAGCCACACCAAAGTCTAAAAGCATCGGTTCGCCCGATTCGGAAAGCAGGATGTTGGATGGCTTGACGTCCCGATGAATGATGCCATGCTGATGTGCATATTCCAGAGCACGAGCTACAGGGATCAACAATTGAGCGGCGGTCTGCCATGCCATGGGCCTGTCCATTTTCTGTTTGAGCATTTCTCCAGGGATATATTCCATTACCAAGTAAGGTAAATCCCCATGCTCGCCATAATCCAGCAACCTGACAATGTTTGGATGGTTAAGCTTGGCTAAAGCCCTCGCTTCGCGTTGAAAGCGGCGTATGGTTCTCTCGGATTTATTTTGAAATGGCAGGATGACTTTCACCGCAACGAAGCGTTCAAGTTGCGTATCAAATCCTTTATACACGGTGGCCATCCCACCCTCGCCAAGCTGCTCGAGGATGTGGTAGCGTCCGAGGAATTGTCCGATGAGGTTGTTCATATCCTGGTCCGAATCCTCATTGGTGCATATTCAGGTCTGACCATACGAAATTCAAGTCTATTCTAGTTACCCTTCTTGATGAAGTAGTATGTAAAATCCTTATCGGTACGCCCTGAATTGTCAATAAAATGTTCATGAACATAAACAATCAAACGTCCGTCTGAAAGAACCTTGATTTGCAGATTATCGACAACAAAATTGAACGACCAAATAATTGACATCTCGGTCTGTGTAACATCTGAAATTTTGTAATTCACTCCCTGATAATCATTCCAATAACAGTCGGTTGGGTGGCACTTGCCCCACATTTGAATATAGAATTGATCTTGTTGTAATTGAATGGTAATCCGAGTAATCCCGGAAGTGTTAATATCTTCATTTGCCCACGTCCCGATCATACCAGGTAATGCTGTAGGCATGAAAGTGGGTGTGAATGTTGGGATGAATGTTTGAGTGAATGTAACGGTTTGTGTGGGTGTCAGAGCAGGTGTTGAGGAAGGCGTTGTTGAAGCTGGAGACGCCAATGAATTAAAAATACCTCTATCCGGATATAAAAGCCCAAATCCCAACGCGCCACAAATGCACAAAATAACAAGGAAAATCCCAATTCCCCAAATCCATGTCAGCCTTTTCCTGCTTGGTGGACGATCGGTTTCACCATAATTCAGCGCAGTGCGCGATTCCCCGAAATTTAGTTCCAGCTTTTCAACCTGCTCATTCCGGGGTTTACCGAAGTTAGATAGTGCTGGCTGTTTTAAAGATGGGGTTTTCTTATCTTGGCCCTCACATCTTTTTAGTGCGTTGCCAAATTCGCCAACGGTCTTAAATCGATCTTCCCGATTATTAGCCAGAGCTTTGAGCAGTACCCTCTCCACCACGTCAGGCAGATTTCGCACAAGAATCCCGGGCCGCAACAACGGATCATTCACCTGCTTAAGCAAAATAGCAGCAGGCGTGTCAGCCTCATACGGCTTCCGGCCTGTGATCATTTCATATAGTACGACCCCCAGCGAATAGATATCCGATTGCGGTGTGGCTTGCCCCGTCCATTGCTCCGGTGCCATGTATCCTGGCGTACCAACTCCAATGCCGGTACCGGTAAGCGTGGCAGTATCTTCCGTTTCAAGAATTTTTGCAATGCCAAAGTCGGTCAACATTGGCTGACCTTTTTCAGTCAGCAGAATATTGGAGGGCTTGATGTCGCGATGGATGATATTGTGCTCATGGGCATATTCTAACGCTTCCGTGATGGGGATGAGAATTCGCACGGCCTCTTGCCAGGGAACGGGTTTGCCGAGACGCTGCTTAAGAGTACCGCCTGGTAAATATTCCATCACGAGGTACGGCGAACCTTCATGTTCGCCGTAGTCAATCACACCCACGATGTTGGGATGCGAGAGTTTCGCTAAAGCTTTAGCCTCACGCTCAAATCGTTTGAGAATGCGATCGAGTTGATCAGGTGGGAAAGCACCGCGTCTAATGATCTTGACTGCAACGTCGCGTTCGAGGCGCGTGTCATACGCCTTATAAACAGTTGCCATGCCGCCCTCGCCGAGCTGCTCGAGGATGTGGTAGCGACCGAGCGATTGTCCAATGAGATTAGACATACAAACTCTTTGAAGTCATATTGTGTACCAACCATTTACGGATAAACGGTCCAAAGACGTATTGTTCCATCCCGCCAACCAGTTGCCAGCATCTCCTCATCTGGCTCATTTCGTCATGAAGGCAATTTTACCGCATGCATGAAGGAAAAATCTTCGAGATTTTGTGCCTTTCGAAAATGTTTCGTAAAAGTCATGGAGGCCCGGTTTGCCCTGCGCCGGGGTGATCATTTCACTCGAGGCGCAGGGCTATTTTATATTTGCCCGATTGTCGTCGGACAGGAAGCGCTGGCACTCACTTCCCCAACACGCACGGCACATCCTTGAACGCGCAGCATCCTTATATGCCCACCAAAGGTTTATGGGGTCACAGATTTTATCGTAGAGATCGTAGAAGATTTTTCTCATTTTATGCGCTGAGGGCAATCCCCCAGACCCCCGCTTCAGTTTTTCAGAATTACAGGATTCAGAACTATAGAACTAGGGCTGTGAGCGGGAGCAACGAAAACCAATGACGAAGAACGAACTCGAAGGATTGAATCTGCTGCGGCTGGCAGAGCGCAAGTCGTAAAGTTGGTTGAGCCACGAGCCGCCCCGCATCACGCGAACTTGACCCGAATCGGGTCCAAAAGGATTAGAACTTGGCGAACTCTGATAATATGTATCACTGTACCAATCTGCCATCCATTGCCAGACATCCCCCGCCATATCAAGGGCTCCATATGGGCTGGCTCCCTTGGGATAATTGCCAACCGCAGTAGTATCGCCAACATTTGAATTGTAATTCAACAAAGTATTGTCAGGTGCAGAGTTGCCCCACGGATAAATCCTGCCATCCATACCGCGCGCGGCTTTTTCCCATTGCGCTTCGGTCGGCAATTGGCGGCCCGCCCATTTACAATAGGTATCCGCCATATTCCAAGTCACATTGATCACGGGGTAATTATCAAACGCATGTTTGCCGTAATAGCTTGAATGAGTCAATGAACTTAAGTTGTTTGGTTGATTACATACACCTGCACTCACACATTTGGCGTACATGGCGTTTGTGACATCAGCTTGGTCAATCCAAAAAGCATCCAGATTCACAGTATGTTGTGGTTTTTCATCACTAGATGCAAGTTTATCTAAATCGCTTGAGCCCATCAGAAAATTTCCGGCTGGCACGTAAAGCAAAGTCATACTGTCCTGCCCACTCATGGTTGAGCCAACACCAAGCTCAGGCGTGGATGTAAATATTGGTATTGATGTAGATGCGGGAGTATAAGTAGATGCAGGGATTGATGTTTGGCCAGGCACAGGTGTCTCTGAAATCACATCGTTGGAGGGTGCCAATTTCAGTAAAAATAAAACAAAAACAATCACAATGACAGCCGCCCATACCCAAAAGGGAGGCCAGCGATGAGATACGAGAACAGGCGCTTTCCCCCCTTGCCGCGGCAAGTTTCCTGTTATCCCTTTTCTGACTGCGCCTGTCAAAAGGTTTTCCAATGCAACCACCATCTCAGCCATATTCTGATAACGGTCTTCAGGCTTCTTGGCCAAGGCCTTGAGCAATACATTCTCCACGGTTTGAGGCAAATCGGGCACAAAGGTTCTTGGCCGTGGCAGCGGTTCGCTGGCTTGCTTGATGATGACAGCCATTGGCGTATCGGCCGTGTAGGGCTTGCGTCCCGTGACCATTTCGTAGAAAACCACGCCCAACGCGTAAATATCCGCCCGAGCGTCTACAGACTTTGAAGTGGCTTGCTCGGGAGCCATGTACTCCGGGGTGCCGACCGCCGCGTTCGTCCCCGTCAGATCCATGGTCTCTTCTAGATCGAGCATTTTGGCGATGCCGAAATCGGTCAGCATCGGTTCGCCGTCGGCGGTGATGAGGATGTTTGAGGGCTTGACATCGCGATGGATCATTCCCTGGCGGTGTGCAAAATCCAAAGCGCGCCCGATGGGAATAAGCAGCCGCGCGGCTTCCTGCCACGGCATCGGTTTACCGCGCAGCTTGCTTTTAAGTGTGCCGCTCGGGAGATATTCCATGACGATATACGGCTTGCCCTCAAACTCGCCGTAATCGGTCACTTTCACAATATTGGGATGGGTCAGGCGTGCCAGAGCTTTGGCTTCGCGCTCGAAGCGTTTCAGGGCGCGCTCCACAGCGTTCTGAGGCAGTGCTTCAGTGCGAATGACCTTGACGGCCACATCTGTTTCAAGACGGGTGTCATAGGCTTTGTAGACCGTTGCCATGCCACCCTCGCCCAATTGCTCGAGGATGTGATAGCGACCGAGAGATTGACCAATTAGATTATTCAATTTGTTTCCTTGCTCCCAATATCAATTATTTTATTTTTACATTTTGGTTTCAGACATTACCATCTATTGGAAAGTATGCCATAAATAGGAGGCTATTTGAATGAGCCTACCCCAACGTAGGTCCCGTTCTTGACTTGATAGACCGTCATATCCGTCAGGGTGGTGTCACCATTTGCATCGAATGACCAGGTGCCAAGCACGCCTTTGAAGTCTTTGGTGGCCATAACAGCCTTGGTCAGGGTCGCGCGGTCGCTTGGATCACCTCCGGCAGAGCAAATACGTTCGATCGCTGCCAACACGACACTCATATCCTCGTAACCATAGATCGAATAAGGTTCGGTCAGTTTGCCATATTTGGCTTCGTAATCGGTAACGAATTTCTTGCCAGCATCGGACAAAGCATCCGGGAAGGCCAAGCCAGCAACTGAAGCATATGCGCCTTCAGCGGTGGAAGCGCCAGAGCCGTCAATGAAGGCCTGGGTCTGAATGCCATCCGGGCCCATGTACTTGACCTTGGTGTTGTCGCCCATGATCGCGACCTTGTCCTTGAGCAATTGCGCGGCGTTGTTGTCAACGACCATACCGACGAAGATACCATCGGGGGCTGCGCCGTTGTTGCTGGTGGAGATCTTGGTCATGAGGGCCTTGTAATCTGCGGCCTTCGGGTCAATGCTGTCGTGACCAGCAATGGTCATGCCAAGGGACTTGGCGGTTGATTCGAACATATTGGCCACGCCCTGTCCATACAGTTCGTTGTCGTCCAGAATGTAAATGGATTTGACGCCGAGCTTGGTGAACATGAAGTTGGCATCGACCTGTCCCTGGACATTATCATTGGTTACGACGCGGGCATAATTGCGGGTGCCGGTCGGATAATACTTGTCGGGCTCACCACCTGCCACGTCAGCGCCAACTTTGGTGGTCAAACCACCGTAGGTATTGGCGGGGGAGACCATGAGCAACGGGCCGGCCTGGTTCAAAATCGGGATGGAAAGCTTGGCGGCGCCGGAGTTGAAGGTGCCAAGATAGACTACGACGGATTTTTCTGCTGCGGCTTTGTTGGCGTTCGCGGTTTCAATAGCGGGATCCCAGTAGCCTGTCGCAGCCAAGGCATCATCCCAAACCTCAAATGAAAGGGTATATTTTCCACCACAAGCTTGATAGTTGGCTTGCGCCAGACGAAGTTGTTCAGCGTTGACGATAGGTTGTGATTGGTTAAGTGACGATCCGGTCATCGGGAGGTCGGAGATAATTTTAAGGGTCGCTATTGGAGAACCGGCCTGGATTGGGCTCAGGGTATTGAGAGGGTTGACGGACGGAGAGGGACCAAGCGGGCTATTGATTATTGAAGTCGCACTTGGAACACCCGATAACTTGCCTGAATCAACACTTTGATTTTTGCCGGATTGTCCGGTGATCCACAAAGTAGCCCATACAACGAGAGCAACCAGAATCGGTACTACAATCAATGCAGCCCAGCCAATCTTCCTCAGGGAAATTGTGACAGGTGTATTTGCGGGCTTGATATCAATGTTCCTGGAAGTCTTCTCACTTTTCCTTCCATGGTTGACACCTGCCGCTTGCACAACAACCCGATCCAAAGCGGAAGCGAACTCTCCCATGTCTTGATACCGATCTTCAGGATGTTTTGCGAGCGCCTTCATCAATATTTGTTCCACTGAATCTGGCAGGTTGGCAACAAAGGACTTTGGACGAGGCAACGGCTCGCTGGCATGCTTGAATAACACAGCCATGGGGGTATCAGCTTGGAATGGTCTTCGGCCCGTCACCATCTCATAAAATACAATACCCAGTCCATATATATCAGCTCGATAATCGACGGACTTGCTCGTAACTTGTTCCGGCGCCATGTACTCAGGTGTTCCGACAGCTGCGCTCGTGCCCGTCAGATCCATGGTGACTTCTTCGTCAATGATCTTTGCAATCCCGAAATCTGTCAACATGGGATCGCCGGATTGCGTAATCAAAATGTTCGAAGGTTTGACGTCGCGATGAACCATTCCCTGCTGATGAGCATATCCCAGAGCTCTTGCAATGGGGCTCAATATTTTGGCCGCCTCTTGATATCCCATGGGCTTCCCGTTGAGCAATTGCTTCAGAGTGCCCCCAGCCAGGTATGGCATCACCAGATACGGTTTTCCTTCGTACTCACCATAATCCTGCACTTTGACGATATTTGAATGGGTCAGCCGGGCCAGAGCTTTGGCTTCACGCTCGAACCGTTTCAGAGCGCGCTCAAGAATACTAGGCGCCAATTGCTCGGTTCGAATTACTTTTACTGCCACTTCACTTTCGAGGCGCGTGTCGTACGCCTTGTAGACTGTGGCCATACCACCCTCCCCCAGCTGCTCTAGGATATGATAGCGTCCAAGAGATTGACCGATCAGGTTATTCATCTATTATTCTCTCCATTGAAGGCGATACAACATTTCTTTGAAGATCCAAATATAATGCACATAGGTAACCTCTTTATCCCAATTCATAAAGTAAGGAGCGAGGGAAGGTTTGCCTTGCCCTGCATTTGAGTTTTTCTACTTGGAAACACTCTGGCCCTGCATTCCCTGAAGGAGCTGGGGCAGGTACCAGATTTGAGTATCGGTGCCCGCCATACCACCCGCAAGATACGAGGTGCCATCCTGCAAGTTGATCGGGCCAGTCCAAAGATTCAGGCCGCCAGCCAATTGAACAATAAAGCCATCCAATTGAGTCGAAGCGGTTGAGCTTAGACCATTACCTTTAATAAAGCCAACGGCACTGGTATCCGGATTATTTATATTTGTCCAATCGGGACCAATCCACTGGAAGTCCTCCTTCCATTTTCCGGCAATGGCAGATTTCACAGCTGCTTCCGTAGCAGGACCCAAGTTGAAATACGGAACACCGAGGCAAATTTCGGGAGCCGCACTACAGTTGGTTTTATAGCCATAAGCAACCACCCGGACATTCCTGCCAGATCCATTCATCTTCCTGGCTTCGACAAGCGCTTCGGTCGTGTCAATACCGGATATGACCACATCATAGCCGCCGTTGAAGAAATCATCAGCAACCTGACTCGGGTCAGATGTTACGCCCGGAATATTGAACCAGAAGCCGATCCATGTAACCTTGAATTGCAATTTAGCCGGATCATTCTTCAGAACGTTGGTCCAGCAATATTTCGCGCCAAGGTAGGCAGAAGAGGACAAACGGCGGGTCTCATCATTGATCAATGGTCCAAGATAACCGATCTTGCCGGTTTTGGTGGTGAGAGCCGCAGCACATCCACCGATCATCTTCATGTATTCCATTCGGCCCATGAAGTCAATCTGGTTGGGCGAGTCCTGGTAGTTCCTGCCCGCCTGCCAGGTCCAATCATCGGAAGTGCCGATAACATAAATATTGGGATTAGCCCTGGCAAATTTAAGGGCTTCATCCTTCATATCGTTCGAGTTGAAAATGACCAGTTTGGCACCGTGCAAAACCATTTGGGTGGCCAATTGCGAGGCTGTCTGACCCGGATAAGAGGGCGATCCAGAGTAGACATTTTCAAGGTAATCCATTTGGGTGTTGGGCACGTTCCGCACCACATATTGGGCACCATCATACGTGGCGTTGTTCCAACCATTGTCATCGTGCCTGCCAGCCAGCAACAAACCAAATGTAAAAGGTTCAGCGTTGGAAGGGGCCTGAGGCGGGCTGGCAGCTGGAATGGCAGTATTGTTCGATGCGGTGATAGCTGATGAATTTAAAGCTGGAGGAGTATTTGAAGCAATTGATAAGCCGCCAAAGTTTCCATTGCCGGGTCGATTGAAAGCCCAAATGGTAAATCCAATTATTGCAAGAAGAAAAACACCCAATAGCGCAGTCAAAATCACTCCGCGATATGGAACCCTGGACATGATTGATTGTGTCCCAATTACTCCTTGTCCAGCGACTCTTCTCAAAGCGGCTGCAAACTCCCCCATATCGTGATACCGATCCTCCCGATCCTTTGCGAGTGCTTTCAGCAAGATCTGTTCCACTTGATCTGGTAAATGTGATACAAAAGATTTCGGCCGAGGCAGCGGATCGCGGGACTGCATAATCATTACTGCCATTGGCGTATCAGCCTGATATGGTTTTCGGCCGGTCACCATCTCGTAAAATACAATGCCGAGGGAATATATATCTGCGCGTCCATCCACAGCCATACTTGTAACTTGTTCCGGAGCCATGTATTCCGGAGTACCAATTGCCGCGCCCGTGGCTGTTAATTCATGAGTCTCCTCCATTTCAAACAGTTTGGCCACACCGAAATCAGACAACATCGGTTTCCCATCCTGAGTAAGCAATATATTCGAAGGCTTCACATCGCGATGAATGACGTTCTGTTTGTGAGCATAATCCAGGGCTTCTGCAATGGGAATCAGGATATGCCCGGCTTCCTGCCAGGGAATAGACCTGCCAAGCCGTTGCTTCAGCGTTCCACCCGGAAGATACGGCATGACCAGATACGGTTTACCCTCATATTCTCCATAATCGGTTACTTTGACAATGTTGGGATGAGTAAGGCGAGCTAACGATTTGGCTTCACGCTCGAATCGTTTCAATGCTCGTTCGAGAATACTGGGGGCCAATTGCTCGGTTCGAATTACCTTTACAGCTACTTCACTTTCGAGACGCGTATCGTAGGCTTTATACACAACCGCCATACCACCCTCGCCGAGCTGCTCGAGGATGTGATAACGACCGAGAGATTGGCCAATTAAGTTATTCATCTTTTGCCTTATTGAGTAATTCCCCATAGTCGTATCTGACCTTCATATTTAGGGGCTGAAACCAGGATCGTGCCATCAGGTGAAAAGATGAGAGAACCTACGCTCTCGTTATCTATATTCAAGGTTTTCAGGAGGGTGCCTTCAGAAACCTGCCAGAATTGTATTTTTCCATTTGATCCTGAAGTTAAAATAGTCCCATCTGGTGAGAAAGCAATACTATTTGCTGCGGCAAAACCACTTTCAGAGCCGGTGAGTACTCTGATGAGAGAATTATCGGGAATATGCCACAATCTTATAGAGTAGTCTCCAGATGCCACGGCCAATATTGAACCGTCGGGCGAAAACTTGACACCGGTAACCCACGCGCTTTGCCCTCCTAATGTACCAATATAACTGCCATCGGACACCAGGTATAAACGTGCGATTGCTGCCCCTAATCCGATGGCAAGGGTTTTGCCATCAGGCGAGAATGCTATACTGGTAATCCATTCCGTGGAACCTTCCAATTTGCGAATCAAGCTGCCATTCGTAACGTTCCACAGCAAAACACTTCTATCCTGTGAGCCTGTAGCCAATATGCTTCCATCGGGCGAAAATCCTAATGCAGTAATCTCGTTGGTATGCCCTTCCAGGCTGCGTATAAGGCTGCCATCTTTAACCGAATACAATCTCACAATATTGTCTCCGGTGGCATCTCCAGTGGCCAGGAGTGCACCATCCGGCGAAAAACGTACGCTATTTGTCCACTTACCGGATTCAAATCTATAAAGGATTTCAAGGGTTTGGGCGTTAAGCATATAAGTACCCTTCGGTGAGGCCACTGCCAGATATTTTCCATTAGAAGAGAAATCAACATCTGTAACCCATTGAAATATGCCAAGGGATTGTCCTTCTTTTTGAACATGTTGCTGAGCAAGAAGCTTTATTTGGGCGACATTACTCAAGGATATCGCAACAGATGGCTGCAAATAGGCGGAACCAGCAGCGGTCGCAGGCATCTCAAGTATTGAAGTTGGCTCCAGTGTTAAAGTTGAAATTGGGGTGACCGGATTCACTTTTGCAGGTACATTTGGAAATGAAGAAGTGTTTTCTATCGGCAAACCAGAACTTACCCGCGATGACTGTTGCGCGATAGACATGTTTGGAGAAAACCGAAGCCATAATATGGTTCCAGCCATTACGATTATTGCCACAAAACTAAAAGCTCTTTTCCAGGATCCTAAAACGAGCAAGCGGACGTTATTATTTGGCCCGTTTTCTTTAAAAGCTGAAGTGGTTATTTCTTCAATCGGTTTCTGCGACGAATTAAGTTTAACCTTTCTTTTTGATTGTCCGTGCACTAAAGAACCAGCGGCTAATTTCTCCATTGCATTTGCCATCTCTGCCGCATTTTGGTAACGATTAACAGGCTCTTTTGCCAATGCCTTCAATAACACCTTTTCCACCCCATCCGGTAAATTTGAAACATATTGACTTGGCCGTGGAAGCGGATCGCGCGCGTGCATAATCATTAGCGCCATGGGCGTATCGGCTGAATATGGTTTCCTCCCTGTAACCATCTCATACAATACAATGCCCAAGGCATAGATATCCGCGCGATGGTCAGCAGTTTTAGCCATGGCCTGTTCAGGAGCCATATATTCCGGCGTACCCATTGCTGCATTAGTGCCGGTTAGATCAAGCGTCTCTTCCGCGTCCAGGATTTTGGCGATGCCAAAATCGGTCAGCATCGGTTCACCATCTGACGTAATCAAAATATTTGCCGGTTTTACATCCCGATGAATGATCCCCTGTTGATGAGCATACTGTAAAGCGCGTGCGATCGGGATTAACACTCGCACAGCTTCTTCCGCCGGGATGGGCTTACCCAGTCGTTGTTTAAGCGTTCCACTCGATAAAAAGGGCATGACAAGGTAGGGCTTCCCATCATGTTCACCATAATCTGTAATGGGGACGATATTGGGATGAGTGAGTTTTGCCAATGTTTTGGCTTCACGCTCAAAACGTTTTAGCGCCTTCTCAACCCCGTTTTGAGGCAGATTTTCTGTGCGGATTACTTTGACGGCAACATCCCGTTCCAGTCGCGTATCGTAAGCTTTGTACACTACAGCCATACCACCCTCGCCGAGCTGCTCGAGGATGTGATAACGACCGAAGGATTGACCGATGATATTTGTCATATGGTGCCTTTTAGAGTTTCAAGCATATCGGTTGGCGCCATAATCGTAATTTTTTCGTGGCAACAATTTCATTGGTACAAATTCCCGGGTACCAAAGAATGTTGGCATGAATTTCATCAGGTTCAGACCCATCTTGTGAGTTTAACATTAGGGGATCTTGATTTCCTTGTAATTGACTATATCGATTTCACCCTGATTCACGCCAACGGTAAAAGCCCATTTCAAATTTGCCCAATTGTTTCCAAACGCATTTCTCATCTCCATATAGCGATCCGGACTGCCGGGCTCCCAGATTCTGGCGATAAAGTCATTGTATCCACCCACCAGGAGGTATAGTGCATACCAACTTCCTGGTTTTACAATCATATTCCCGTTCCATTGCTGGAATAATGATTCAGAGGCATCGCGAAATACATTGGAACTGAATACATCACCTGTTGTACAGTATAGACCCCAGCGCCGCATACCGGGTGCGTTCCAGCCGCCTGATTGCAGAAAAATCTCAGCCTCGGACTGGGGAGAACACCTGAATTCCAAAAGCACGCCTTCATGATCACTTAGAATTGCAGGACGCGTGCTGCCTTCCCAATTATGCCCCGTTTGACGAAGAATTCCCTGTGTTAGCATGGCAGAACTTGAGAATCCCCAATCAGATCCTGACGGTCTTGAACTGAAATCGACCTGGTATTGCGTAACAGAATTTGCAAGAATTCCAGGGGTTACTATCGGTAAGGGCGGTTCGGCCAGCCATGCCTCGAAAGTGTTCATGGCGTTGGCGGTGGCGTTTGCCACATATTTTTTCGATAAAATTGCGTTCTGTGTTGCTTCTGAGTCATATACCAGGAGGGTTTTCTGTGCATTTGCAGTTGAATAAGCGCGTGCAGATAGAGTGGATGTGAGTGTTACTTGAGACTCGAGTCCGGGGGACCACGATTGTAGATTACCCCCGTCCCCCTTATTTAATCCTCTGGTTATGATTCCTCCAATCACAAATATTAGCACGACCAGGAAGGAAAGGGTGGTTCTGAAAACCAAAGATGTCCCGGTATTTTGATAAAACTTCCATGGTATCTTCTCAATTGACGCCTTGCGGCTGGATGCCAATTGCGCCAATACATTGGCAAATGCGGTCATATCTTGAAAACGATTTTCAGCCCTTTTTGCCAAAGCCTTGACCAGGATCTGTTCAACTCTTTCAGGTAAATCTTTTATGAATTGTCTGGGTCTCGGTAGTGGTTCATTGACATGTTTTATTACAACTGCATAAGGTGTATCCGCCTGATAAGGCTTGCGGCCGGCTATCATTTCATACAGGATCACGCCCAAAGAATACACATCCGAGCGTGCATCCACTGCCTGGCCCTGCGCCTGCTCCGGCGACATGTATTCTGGTGTTCCAATGCCAACCCCAGTACCGGTCAGTTCAAGTGTTTCTTCTCCCTCCAGGATCTTGGCAATGCCAAAGTCCGAGAGCATGAGTTCACCTGAATCTGTGATTAGGATGTTGGATGGTTTTACATCGCGATGGATGATGTTGTGTTCATGTGAGTAAGCCAGGGCGCGAGCAATGGGAATTAGAACGCGAACCGCTTGTTGCCAGGGCATCGGATTGGCTGATAGTTTTTGCTTTAATGTCCCACCAGGGATATACTCCATGACGAGGTAGGGAAGTCCGTCCTGTTCGCCATAATCAATGACCCTGACAATATTGGGGTGAGAGAGTTTTAGCAGGGCTTTTATTTCTCTTCCGAACCTTTTAATGAATTTATCGGAGTGTTGACGGGTAGGTAGAATGACCTTGATGGCTACGTTACATTCCAAGTGGGTATCGTAGGCCTTGTAAACAACCGCCATGCCACCCTCGCCGAGTTGTTTCAGGATGTGATATCGTCCGAGAGAGTGACCGATCAAATCAGGCATAATAATGCAGCTGTATCAACCTTCCATCTGGCATGGTGATTTATTTTACCCTGCCAAAAGCACTTTGTCTTCACAATTTCGTCAGGCTGAAAATGTCTTAGGCACTGTCCTAGCCCGGCCAAAGTGTTGTTGAATTCATAATGGCTGAGGGTATTTCGGGCAAGAAACACCCCCATGCAGAGACATATGCTTTTATAGTTGATATCCGGCATTCCTTCCGGTCCCCCACCGATAATTGACGTCGGCCTTTCGTTTTAGTATACTGTAAGCACTCCTCCGGGTCAATTAAACAGCAATTGAGGGAGTCTTTTCATCATATTGCCATTACTAGGAGCCCTAAGATGCACAAAATATCCGTTCAGCGAGTCTCATTTTTTGGGGCAGTTCTTATCCTATTGTTTTTATTCCCTTCCCAAACCCTGGCACAAAATACAGTGGATTTGGCGGTTCAATACGTTGAGGGAACTCCAAAAACAGATGCTGTCGCATATGATGTCAAAGTGTTCCTGTCTGTAATAGATAGCGCCGGTAACCCAATCCGCGACCTGAAAGCCGAAAATTTCACAGTTGCCGAGGATTCCCAGAAAGTTGCCATTGATTCAGTGGATCTCGTCAAGAATGAGCCCATCAGTATAGTACTTCTGATCGACACCAGCGGGAGTATGGCAGGCCCGGGGATAGAGAACGCTCGAAAAGCGGCGACCAGTTTTGTGTCGGGCCTGGATGCGAACGATCTTGTATCGGTACTCACTTTCGATAACACGGTCAAAACAGTAATTGATTTTTCAAAAGATCATAAAGCCGTTACGGATGACATCGCCCTGATCAATTCGACTGAAGGGGCGGGCACCTGCCTGTACGACGCCGCATATCAAGCGGTAAAGATGACCGCCACGGTTCCGGCAGGGCGACGTGCCGTGGTGTTACTGACAGATGGCGTGGATGAAAAACTGGGCGGCGGCGCGTGCAGTACACATACAGAGGATAATTTGGTGGAATTGGCAACCAGCGGCAACACGCGCGTCCCGATATTTACGCTGGGTATGGGTGGCAAAGTGAATCAGGCCGGGCTAAATCGCATCGGGTCCGATACTGGTGGACGTTACCTTTATTCAACCAACCCCAACCAACTTGATGCGTTGTTCCTGCGGTTATCGGAACAACTGCGCTCACAATATGTTTTACATTACACTTCATTGGCAGGCTCCGGGGCACATGGACTGGCAATTAGTGTTGATTACCTGTCGGCCAAAGATACCGATACACGTAATTTCCTCCTGCCTGCCATGCCTACTCATATGTCTTTTACCTCTCCGACTGACGGCCAGGAGGTAAGCGGCAAGGCGCAGTTCGCTGTTTCTCTTTCAGGGGGACAGACCGTTCAAAGTGTTGTTTTTCAAATAAACGGACAGGTGATTGGATCAGTTAACACCACGCCCTATCAGCTGGGCATTGACTTTGGTTCATATCCGGCCGGCAACTTGACCGTAAAAGCGATTGCTTATGGCGCGGGTAATGTGGAACTGGCGAATACATCCATCACCGTGAAGGTTGCAGCGAGCATACCTGCCACTCCTGCTCCTTCTTCAAACCAGCCTTCATTACGGACCCTCACCATTGGTGGCGGTGTATTAGCCTTGTTGCTGATCGTTGCAGGTGTTGTGGTATTCACGGTTGTGCAGAGGCGCCGGGAAGAACACCGGCGGGATCAAGAATGGAACCGGGCTCAAAACCCGGTCGAACCGGCTTCTCCCGCAGAGGATCGCACAATGGACTCGTGGGAACCAAGCCCCGATGCGCTCGGCTCGTTATTGGTGGAGGCCAGTGATGATCCAACCATGATTGGTCATCGGTTTGATATCACAGGATCAATGACAAAACTTGGCCGAAGCGCCGACAACGATTTTCCGTTTCCCAAGGACAGCCCGGTCTCCCGTCACCATGCTGAGATTAGGGAGAAGAATGGGGGCTTATTCCTAAGTGAAGTTGAATCCCCAGATTCATCCGGACAGGTCAAGCGTCCAACATACAGTACGTTTGTCAACGACCGGAAAGTAGGAGAAGAATCCATCCTGCTGCAAACCGGAGATGTAATCCAGCTTGGTAAGCGTGTGCGCCTCAGATATCAGGCGGGAAGAACGGCCAGTCAGGAACGGACCTACGACAGCTTAATGCCGGATGATGATCCTGAAAAGACGCGCGAGGAATAAAAATTTGGATTTTCAATTGGCCCGCCCGTTAATTTCTTTCGTGCGGGCCGAACTTTTCACCCGAAGCGTAAAAAATTGGTCGATTGGTAATGTTAAATGACGACATCTCAATTCGCGGCTGGCTTTGAATTTGGAATTGCTTGCGACTCCGGCCGTAAGCGAAAAAACGAACCCAATCAGGATTCAGTGAAACTGATTCTGCCCGGCGTATCTGACGAATTTCCACCTCTTCTTGTTGTAGCAGATGGAATGGGCGGGTATCAAGGTGGCGCGATTGCCAGTAAACTGATTGTGGATACGATCCACGATGAATATATTCGTTCAGAGCGCTCGTCATGGGACAGGTCCGTCCTCCTGGAAAGCATACAGAAGTCCCATCAGGTTATTCGCGTACAGGCCGAAAAAGATACGAGTTTGTCCAGTATGGGCTCGACCGTGGTGGCAGCCATACTGGATCAAAATCACATGGAAGTGATCAACGTGGGGGATAGTCGTGCTTATCTTCTGCGCGGCAACGAGGTGCTTCAACTGAGCCAGGATCAAAGCATCGTAGCCGAACAGATGCGGGCCGGCTTATTGTCGCCTGAAGAAGCGCGGAACCATCCCAAACGCAGCCGACTCTCCATGTCCATTAGCGCCAAACGCCCCGAGATCAAACCCTATATTACAGAATCAAATATATACCCTGAAGATATTATCGTTCTTTGTTCAGACGGGTTGTGGAGTGTGGTTCCAGACTCTTTGATTTGGGCAGCGGCAACCGAATTCCCGCCGCAGGAAGCTGCCGGGAAATTAATAGCACTCGCCAATGCCAGCCAGGGTCCCGACAATATTTCAGTGATCATCGCCAGGCGCGCGGAGTGGAAGAACCCTCAAGCCAATATCGACATGGAAGAGACGAATCCGGGGGAATAAAGAGTTTCCGGATCGCGCATTTCAAACTTTATAGACAATTGCCGGACACTCGTGTTGAGGCTCGTGCATGCCATGCCGAAGCATGCTCGAGGATATGGTGGCGTCCAGGGGATTGACCAATGACCTGACTGATGCTTATTACGCAGGTGAATTACTTGATGTCAAAGTCATAGGCATCCCAAGCCCAGCCTCCCCAGCTAGAGCTTGGAGGAAATACGAAGCGATCCGCATATCCATATACGTTGGCACGCGCATATAGCGGGATGAACAAAACATTGTCGTACTGATATTTCTGGACTGCATCGTAGGCGATCTTGCGAATTGCCGGATCGGCAGATGCCAGGCCGGCCGCAATCAACTGATCCATTTTGGGATCGCAAAAGTGATAGCCATTAAAGCTGTTTGGATTTGGGTTGCTCTGACTGGGAACACCTGCACACGAGAAACTGTCACCCGGATCCGGATCCGGAAAAAAACCGGTGGTATAGATGGCCATATCAAAATTGCCGGTCGCCATATCAGCACCAGAAGCATAGGAACCAAAGAAAGTTGCGGCCTGGATATGGTTTGGTTTGATATCAATGCCAATCTTTTTTAGATCGACTTGAATCGCAGCTATCTCATTTACCCGCAAAGCACTGGTGGTAGACTCGATGCCAAGGGAGAAGATCACTTGGCTGCCATTACAATTACCTGCCCGTACGCCATTTGCGCCAATTGGATAACCTGCAGCATCCAGTAACTGGTTCGCCTGGGCGGGGTCATAAGGATAAGGCATCAGGTTGGCGTTGTACCAGGGCGAGTTGGGCCAAAGTGAGGCAGGGACGGTGGTCTTTCCAAAGAGCAAATTATTCACAATGCCCTGTCGGTTAATGCCGAGAATGATCGCCTTGCGAATATTTGCATCTTGAAATGGGCAGAATCCATTTACATCGCTTCTCCCAAGGCCGTTCACGCCAGCCGTCGCGCCGAGGTTAAAAAGCAAGTGCTCGAAGCTGGAAGTGGCATCCACCCGCAAATGTTGTCGAGGTTCCAATGCTTGCACAGCAGGGATGCCCGACTCCGTAAAATCGGGCACAAAGTCCACCGTGCCGGCCTTCAGAGTAGCCAGGGCGGTTGTAGGATCGGGCACGAATTTGATCTGGATTTGGTCGAGCTTTGGATGGCCCTGATAATAGTCCGGGTTGGCCAAAAGGGTTATATGATCGCCAGCGACCCATTCTCTGACCACAAATGGACCAGCAGAAACTGTTGGCTTGTGGATCTCAGGGTTACTTTCCAAATGGCTTTGTCCCTGGAGAATATGCGCAGGCAGGAGGATACCCGCCCCATTTGGACCGTTCGTGAACAATGTTGACCATGGGGGATAGAGTCTCTGAAAATGGATTATTGCCGTGTAATCATCAGGCGTATCAATACTGGCAATCTGGTCATAGCCAACACGGCTGGCCGGGGAGTTATTGGGGTCAACCATGGATTTCCAGGTGAAGGCGACATCTTTGGAAGTTATTGGCGTTCCATCCGACCAGTATAGGCATTTTTTAATGTGCCAGGTAATCGTCATTCCATTGGAGGACACACCTCCATTGGCAGTTGAAGGGATCTCTTCAGCCAATTCCGGGACAAGATTATTTTGATCATCCCATTTGGCCAGACCGCCGCCAACCATTTGATCAAGCCATGCTGAATAAGTCATGGCGCTGTATTCGCCGACGATATTGTCAGGCTCCTGAAAGTAGGCGATCGTTATGCTCCTGGGATTTGAAGGTGGCTGCAATGTGTTTACATCAACAGGTGTCATGCATGCTATTGAAGCGGCCGATACCAAAGTGGCTGGTATTTGCGTGTTCGGAGAGTTTTGTGTAAATTCACTCGTTGCAGAGTTGGCAGCAAGCTTTGGTATGTTTATCAGACCGGCAGAGAACGACGCAATAAAAAGTATTACAACTGCCAGAATCGCTCCACCCAGCCAGACAAACCGGCCGCGCAAGATCGCTTTGAAGCGGCCGATCCATGGAGACGCGCGAGGCGGAAGGGTCCCGGCTTGCGTTTGCGTACTTGTTTTCAAATTGTTGTTTATGCTTGCTTCACTTTGACGTTCAGAAGGGCGGCTGGTCCCAGGTGCGTACTTCGTCTTACCCTCCAGCAATCGTTCCATCGATTTCTCGAAGCTGGTCATATCCTGATAACGATCACCAGGCCCCTTGGCCAGTGCTTTGATCAGGACATTCTCCACTGCTTGCGGTAAATTCGCCACAAAGGCACTGGGGCGAGGGAGGGGCTCACTGGCATGTTTAAACAACACAGCCATTGGCGTATCAGCCTGGAAGGGTTTCCGCCCTGTTATCATCTCATACAGAACAACCCCCAGTGCATAAATATCGGCTCGATGGTCAACAGTTTTACTGGTTACCTGTTCAGGGGCCATATATTCCGGCGTACCCACCGCCGCGCTGGTACCGGTCAAATCCATGGTCTCTTCGAGATCGAGTATTTTGGCAATCCCGAAGTCGGTAAGCATCGGGTCGCCGGAATGCGTAATCAAGATATTGGAAGGCTTAACATCCCGATGCACCATATCTTGTTCATGAGCATAGGCTAAGGCACGCGCAATTGGCAGCAATATGCGGACTGCCTCCTGCCAGGGCATGGGCTTACCATTCAACTTTTGTTTCAACGTGCCGCCCGGAAGAAATGGCATCACAAGATAAGGCCTGCCCTCATACTCGCCGTAATCCGTTACCTTTACGATATTGGAGTGGGTCAGGCGCGCCAAGGCCTTGGCCTCGCGCTCAAAACGTTTGAGTGAACGCTCGACTGCATTTTGGGGCAGGCTGTCTGTTCTAATAACCTTGACCGCTACATCGGTTTCCAGTCTCGTATCGTATGCTTTGTAGACAACAGCCATGCCACCTTCGCCGAGCTGTTCGAGGATGTGATAACGCCCAAGAGATTGACCGATCATGTCATCCATGGAACGAACTCCTGTTAAAAGATGTAAACGTAATCATATTTTCGATAAATATCCCATCCAGATTCCCATAAACAGTCTGAAGGCAATTCATATATACATGGAACCCTTTTTATTATGTGGTTCCCCAAACTTGAACATCATCGAACCAGATCATGGATTTCGGGCTCCCTTGAAACCCTAAACGGCCCGAATCTGACCTTTTAATAATATCATCGTTCGCATCCATAAATGGTGAATTACCCAAATATACCTTGAAATTCCGATCATGTACCACCAGTTTAACGCTGTTCCAACGACCAGGCGTAATCGCAATGAATTTATCCTGTAAAGCCGGCCAGGCGCCAATTTCCTGGGGTGGTGAATTCACCTTGTAAGTGGAACAGATGAATGATAGACCACCTCGAAGGGTGTTTTAAAACGCAAGATTTTCGATGTCTGAAATTCAGCCTTAACATAGCCTGTTCAGGTGTCGAAATCCCAATTTTAGTACCAGGGGAAGTAGACAAGCTTCACAATCAGGCATATTAAAGTGCAAATTGGTTGGACGACAAACCCGGCAAGGCTTCATGCAGGCGAAAAGCATTGTAATCTTCAATCCAGGATTTAACGATCTCGCGTTGTCCTGGCTACATAAGTCATCCGCCGGATTTTTGAAGAAAAACCTGACGAACGGTTCGCTCAAATTGGGTCTCATCCAGTTTTGTCCTCTATGTATAATCCAATCGATATCTCGGAGCGGACTGCTCTGGATATTATATCTTCTGTGTTAGCTACTTCGTTCGTCCACCCGATTTAGTAACGCAAATTAGATCACCATTATCTCACGAGTGGACATTTGTCTCGACTTTAACAGAATCACCCATCAATTGCTTGACAATCTCATTCACCCCGCATAAAATCCGCCTGTCTTTAGAGCAAAATGCCCTAAAAAGACACAAAATTCAGCTCATCGTTAGTTGGTCAAAAAGTTACGCTCTGCGGGTCCGATCCCCGTCGGGATCGCAGAGAACGAACCCGCTACTCAAATTGAGTAGCGGGTTCGTTTTATATCAACTTCCGATCTCTCCCCCACTCCCTATTTCAGCA
>Ga0315268_10001299_pt1 | contig 28687 bp, 19 predicted proteins | sample C1_top_MG_FD_204535 | JGI IMG/M metagenome (GOLD analysis project Ga0315268, IMG submission 204535) | Sediment microbial communities from Yellowstone Lake, YNP, Wyoming, USA - C1_top | ecosystem: Environmental > Aquatic > Freshwater > Lake > Sediment | place: USA: Wyoming | collected 2017-08-01
CCCAACGAGACCAGAAAAACATTCGAGGACGGGAGCACCATCTTTGAGCGGGTGCTGCCCGGGGCCGACCGGATGTACCCCGACACCGATTCCAAGCCCATTCCGCTGGAGGACTCCCGGATAGAGGAGATCAGGAAGATGGTGCCCAGCGAGGTGGCCGACCGCTACCGCCAGTTAAAGGACTGGGGCGTGCCGGAGGATTGCTACACCTACCTCTTTGTCCGCAACCTGTATCCGGTGATCGAGAAGATAGTCAAAGAGCTGGGGCAGGATCCCAAGACCGTGGGCGGCGTGTTCGGACATCTTTTGAAGAATATCGAGGGGCATTATAAAAAATCTCCGGACTTCACTTACGACCATATCTACGATCTCTATAAATATGTGGTTGACGGCAATCTGCATGGGGAAATTGTCAAAACCATGCTGCCGGTGGTCTATCAGTATCCCAAGATGGATTTTGATTCGGTGCTGGTGAACCTTGATTTCAAGCTGTTCTCCAAAGAGGAGATAGTTTCCAAGATACCCTTCCTTAAGGATAAGTACAAGAGCATCAGGACCTCGAAACTTCAGACATCAGAAAAACACTGGATCATGGGGCAGTTGAGGAAAATGGCAGTGGGGAATATGAGACTAACGGAACTACGTAATATTGTAAATGGTTGTTAGATTTTGAATATGCAGAAGGAAATTGTAAAAATATCTAATGTATCGAAGCCTATGCCAAAAATAAGCATACTTGGTGAAGGCATGGATCAGAGGCATTTGACATATCATGAGGTTACAAATCACGGCTGTTTTTACACGCCTTTATTTTATGTTAATAAGCTCCTTTCAATGCTTGAAAAGGAAGTCATAGATTTCTCAGAATATACGATTATTGATACTTCATGTGGCTATGGCTCTTTCTTTGAATTTAAATATAGAACTACTCCAAAACGATTGGCAGGTGGCGATATTGACGAAGCTGCATTAAAGATAGCGTCAGAAAGGCGCAAAGATATTGAGTATTTTAAGGTAAATGCATTAAAAGATGTTTCGAGAGCAAATTATAAAATATTAGATAAGGATAAATTAATTATTATCGGTAATCCACCGTATAATGATATAACCTCTAAAGTAAAAAAGAACATAAAACAAGGTTATCTTTGTGAGATAGACGAAGATATCAAAACAAGAGATTTAGGTATTTCATTCATCCTCGGATATAATAAACTTGACGCGAATTATGTTTGTATCCTTCATCCATTGTCGTACCTGATAAAAAAAGCAAACTTTGATTTATTAAAGCCGTATTTACAGAGATATGCTTTAATTAATTCTACAATAATGAGCAGCCAAGATTTTACAGAAACTTCAAAGGGAACAGGTTTTCCAATAATATTGGCCCTATATAGAAGGGATGAAACCGGGTCAAATTACGATAATATTATGACCACCAACTTTAAAACGATTAACGGCAATATATTTAATTTAAAGTTCGATTCAGTAAGTAATTATTTAAAAAAATATCCAAGTAAATTTGCGCAATATGATGGAAAATCGCCTTTGTTTTGGACAATGAGAGATATTAATGCATTAAAACGAAGTAGAACCTTTGTTGATAATTATTGCGATAACACAGTAATAGTTGACAAAAATAAAATGGACTACTATTGCTATGTAGACGTTTTCAAGGATTATATAAAGCATGTCCCTTATTATTTTGGAAATTGTGATGTTATGATAGATAACGAAGAGTTTTTAAAAATAAAAGATGCATTCATAGCAAAAAGTATAGAAAAAAATCCTATGATAAAAAAATATTTTAAGAACACTAATTATATTAAAGATGAAACGGCAATAGAAAGATATTTTAAAAATCTTTTAGGAGAGAATTATGTACATTAAAAGCAAAAACGATAAAGACACGATAGTCGTTTCAATCCCGTTGACCACACAAACAGAAAAAACAAGAATAAAAAGGCGCAGTATTTTAAACCAATACGGGCTACCAGTGGCTACAAGGTCAGAAAATATTACCCAAGATTGTTATGTGGAATGGCAGATTGGGTATGATGCCGTAGTAAGCGAAACGGAAAAGTTAGCGAAAACAACTTTGAAAAACTATAGATATGAAGGTGCAAATGGGAAAGAAAAAGCACTATATGAACTATCAGAATATGTTTACTACTTTTTAAAATGGGATATAATCAATAAAAAAGAGCTTCTTGAGTTAAAGAGCAAATTATTAAACATTAGGGATGACAACTTGTTTGACTCAGAAAGTATGCTTTCAATAAAAAGGAGTCATTTTATTGAAAAAGAATTAAACGATACAAAATTTTTGTTTTCAAAAGTCGAATATCCGCTATTGATTCATAAATTTGATCCGTACGAAATAATAACGGAAATCATAATAAAGGAAAAGCAATATGCCATTGGTGTTCAACCAATGCTATACCTTTGTTTCCCTGTAACGGAACTAAGAACGGCAATAAGTTTAATCGGTAGACCAGCCGAGAAAAAAGAAGAAGCTGAGTTTGTATTAAATAAAAGCAATTATGGTATTCTTATTAAACTACTACATCTCTTTGGGATGTTAAGCATAAATCATCGGAAAGATATTGTTAGCATTATTGATGTATGTATTGCTAACGTGTAAACAAGAAAACAATATAGTAATTAAGCAATAACATGACAGACGATTTCTTCCAAGGCTACAAGGGCGGGGGGCTCGAGGTACTCAAGAAGTACAACGTCCGGGTGTGGGGACAGGCCGAAGTGCTTACCAGCCGCGGGCCCTTCAAGGGAACGGTGCTGCCCCGGTCGGAGAGCGACGACGACCAGCACATAGTGCTGAAGATCGCCACCGGCTACAACGTGGGCATAGACATCAAGACCATCACCGGGATGACCGAGACCGGTTACAAGAAAGCCAACTACAAGATCCCGGAGAAGGAGTTCCCCATCACCCCCGGCCTGCCCAAGGTCAAGCTGCTGGGGACCGGGGGCACCATCGCCAGCCGGCTGGACTACCGCACCGGCGCGGTGATCCCGGCATTCACGCCGGGCGAGCTTTACGGTGCGGTGCCGGAGCTGGCCGACATCTGCAATCTGACCACAGACAAGCTGTTCGCGGTCTTCAGTGAAAACATGGGCCCGGAGCAGTACAAGAAGCTGGCGGTGGCCATCGGCAAGGAAATTGAGAACGGTATCGACGGCATCGTGATCGGCCACGGCACCGACACCCTGCACTACACCGCGGCCGCCCTGACCTACATGGTCCAGAACCCGCCGGTGCCCATCGTGCTAGTGGGCTCCCAGCGCTCCTCCGACCGCCCCAGCTCCGACGCCGCCCTGAACCTGATGCATGCCACCACCGCCGCCGGGCACGGTGACATCGCCGAGGTGATGGTCTGCATGTTCGGCCCCACCTCGGACGAATACGGCTTTTTGCACCGGGGCACCCGGGTCCGCAAGATGCATTCCTCCTACCGTTCAACCTTCCGCACCATCGGGGACACCCCGCTGGCCACCGTCACCCGCCAGGGGGTCAAGCCCATCAAGCAGGATTACCATCCCCGGCGCAAGGACCGCAACGTCAAGATCATGCCCTACTTTGAGGAGAAGGTGGGGATGATCTACTATTACACCAACATGCAGCCGGACATGATAGACTCCATGGTGGACAACGGCTACAAGGGGATCATCATCATCGGCACCGGACTGGGTCACGTCAACAAGCCGCTGTACCCGGCCATCGAGCGGGCGGTGAAAAAGGGCGTGGCCATTTACATGACGGTCCAGACCCTGTGGGGCTACGTCCACATGTTCGTCTACGACACCGGCCGCGACCTGATGGCCCAGGGAGTGGTGCCGGCCCAGAACATGCTGCCCGAGGCGGCCTACATCAAGCTGGGCTGGGCGCTGGGGCAGACCTCGGACCTGGAGAAGGTCCGGGAGATAATGATGACGCCTATCAACGACGAGACCACGCCCCGGGAGCCTTACAACGGCTACCTGATCTACCAGGGCGGGGTGCCCGAGGTGGAGGAGTTCATCAGGAAGGTGCATAAGTAGAAAAGAGTATAAGCTTCGTGGGTATATAAAACTCACGATCAACCAACCGCCTTGATTCCTTTTCCGCAAGGGAAGGGAATCTTTTTTATTTTCCCAAAACCACCCAAAAATATCTTCAATAAAGTCCTTGCTTTAAACAACTTATTGATATAAAATATACTGTTAGACTCCGTAAATCCGCCTGCACAAAAATCCCATAAATATACCCCAAACAAGGAGGTATCATATGCCGCCAGCCAGGAAGAAACCGGGCCTTGCGCCGGCCCGGCCCGCCAGGGCCGCCCTGCTGCCCACCGCCAAGAGCGAGCTCTCCAGCCTTAAGATGAAGCTCAAGGTGCTCCAGCGGGTCAATGAGATCGCCGCCAGCACCTTCGATGTCCAGCCTCTTTTAGACCGGGCCATGGACCTGGTGACCGAGATCGCGCCTTCGGAGGCCGGCTCTCTGCTGCTTTTGTCCTCCGACCGCACCTACCTGAAATTCTCCATCGTCAAGGGGCCGGCCTCCCACAAGCTGGAGGGGCTGGAGATCCCCATCGGGCAGGGTATCGCCGGCTGGGTGGCCAAGACAGGGATCCCGCTTACGGTCAACGACGTCCAGAACGAGCCCAAGTGGAAGAAGGAGATCGCCGACAACGTGGAGTTCCCCACCCGCAGCATCCTCTGCGTGCCCCTGAAATCCAGGGCCGAGGTGATAGGCGTGGTGGAGCTGATCAACAAACTGCGGGGCGAGGATTACAACGACGACGACCTGGAGATCATAGAACTTTTGGGCGCCCATCTTTCCACCCTGATCGAGAACAGCCGGCTCTATTCCGAGGCCCGGGAGAAGGTTGAGAGGATCACCGCCATGGCCGAGACCAGCGCCCTGATATCCTCGTCGCTGGACGTCAAGCGCGTTCTGGAGACCGTGATGAACGTGGCCAAGGACGTGATAGACGCCGAGGCCTCCTCGATATTCTTATACGACGAGGAGAAGCACGAGTTCTTCTTTGAGATCGCCACCGGCGACGCCGGCGACGCGGTCAAGCAGATCCGCGTTCCCTGGGGCAAGGGGATGGTGGGCTGGGCGGCCGAGCACATGCAGACCCTGCTGGTCCCCGACGTCACCAAGGATCCCCGGTTCTATTCCAAGGTGGACGAGAAATCAAAGTTCCAGACCCGCAACGCCATCACCGTACCCTTGAAGCCCAAGAACAAGCTGATCGGGGTGGCCCAGGTGCTCAATAAGAAGGGCGGGTTGTTCACCCGCGAGGACGTGGAGCTGTTCGAGACCCTGGCCCGCCAGGCGGCGGTGGCCATCGAGAACGCCAGCCTCTATACCGACCTTCAGGAACTGTTCCTGAATTCCATCCGGACCGTGGTTTCGCTGATCGACGCCAAGGACGACTATACCGCCGGCCATTCCTCCCGGGTCACCAAGTATTCGCTGATGATCGCCGACCAGCTGGGCTTCGCCCCCGAGGACCGCAAGCGGCTGGAGCTGGCGGCCCTGCTCCACGACGTGGGCAAGATCGGGATGCCGGACGCCATCTTAAAGAAACCGTCGGGGCTGACCCCCGAGGAGTTCGCCATAGTCAAGGACCACCCCAACAAGGGGGCCGAGGCGCTGGAGCCCATCAAGCAGATGAAGGACATCATCCCCGGGGTGCGGCACCACCACGAGAAGCTGGACGGACGGGGCTACCCGGCCGGGCTGGCCGGAGACCAGGTGCCGATGGACGCCCAGATCATCTGCGTGGGGGATTCCTACGACGCCATGAACTCCGACCGGCCCTACCGAAAAGGGCTGGGGATGGAGGAATCGGTCAAACGCCTGCGCCTGGACGCCGGCACCCAGTTCAACCCGGCCCTGGTGGAGGCCTTCGTCAAAGCGCTGGAAAAGGAGAATAAAAAATGAGCAATGCCATCAGAAGCAAGAAATCGGTGGGGGCTCTGGTGGGGATCGGGGTGGTGGCGGCCATTCTGGTCATATCCTACATCGTGCCCGGCCTGTTCCAGGGACTGGAGAGCAAGACCTACGACCTGCGCTATTTCCTGAGGGTGGGTCAGATGGGTGAGCAGGACATCGAGGATGTGGTGATCGTGGACATTGACGACGCTTCGCTGGCCCAGCTGGGGCGTTTCCAGAACTGGCCCCGGCTGTACCACGCCAAGGTGGCCGATTACCTGGCCCAGGGCGGTGCGGCGGCGGTGGCCTTCGACATCTTTTTTGTGGAAAGCGACAGCTTGAAGCCGGACATGGTCCAGCTGTACCAGGATACCAAGGGTGAGCAGGTCCGGGAAAGACTTTCCCAGAACAAGGCCTTCAAGCAGGCGGCCGAGAAGACCCCGGAGCTGATCAGCACGGTGCTGGAGAACTGGGGATACGACCAGGATTTCGGAGCGGTCACCGCCCAGACCGGGATAGTCTACTTTCCCTTTTATATCACCACCGGCAAGCTAAGGGACAGCTCGGACCTGGCGGCCCGGAAATGGGCCTATTCACTTCCCCCTCAGATCAACGAAAAATACCGCTGGATAAGCTCCGGGGGCGGCCTTTACCAGGTAGGACAGGTCACAGCGCCGGTGCCGGTGCTGCTGGAATCGGCCAGGGGCACCGGATACTATAACATCGAACCGGACTTTGACGGCGTGACCAGGCATATACCGCTATTCCTGGCCTTGAACGACAGGGCCTATCCCTCCATGGACTTCCAGATTGTGCTGGACAAGCTGGGGATCAAGAAGGAAGAACTTACGGTAGAACTGGGCAAGTACATCAGGGCCGGGGACAAACTTAAGATCCCGGTGGATGATGACGGGCGGACCCTGATCACCTATTTCGGACAGTTCAAGAAGTTCCGGTACATATCCTATTCCGACGTTCTCACGGAAAACGTGCCGGCCGAGTATTTCAAGGGCAAGATAGTGATAGTGGGAGCCACTGCCGCCGGACTGATGGACCTGAGGGTGGTGCCTTTCTCCAATACCTTTCCCGGTCCGGAGATCCACGCCAATATCATGCAGACCCTGTTGACCGGAAAATTTGTGCAAGTTGTTCCCTGGCACATTCAGCTGATCATCCTGGTGCTGATAGGGCTGTTGACGGTGTTCGTCTCCCTGCGCTTCAAGCCGCTGGTGGCGGGGCTTATCCTGTTCGGCCTGGTGGCGGCCTACTTCATTACCGCCACCGTGATGTTCGACCAGTCGCTGATCTGGGTGGAGATGGTCCGGCCCCTGGCGGTGGTGCTGTTCACCAACATGGCCATCCTGGGCTACCGCTACCTGACCGAGGAGAAGCAGAAGGTCTGGATCAAGAACATGTTCCAGGGCTACATGTCCAAGGACCTGGTGGACAAGATCATGGCCAATCCCGAGATGCTGGCCATGGGAGGCGATAAGAAGGAGGTCACCGTCTTCTTTTCGGACATCAAGGGCTTCTCCTCCTTCTCGGAAAAACTGGGCACCCCGGAACGGCTGATCGCCCTGATCAACGAATACCTGGGGGCCATGTCCGACGTGGTGCTGGAATACGGCGGCTACATCAGCAAGTACGAGGGCGACGCCATCATGGCCTTCTGGGGCGCCCCCACCGACGATCCCAGGCACGCCGAGACCGCCATCAAGTGCGTCTGGGCCATGAATCAGCGCCTGCAGACCCTGAACGCCGACCTGGCCAAGCGCAGCATGCCCAACCTTTTCACCCGGTTCGGGCTGAACACCGGACTGGTGACCGTGGGCAATGTGGGCTCGGAAAAGAAGAAGAGCTACACCGCCATGGGCGACTCCATCAACCTGGGCTCGCGGCTGGAGGGGGCCAACAAGGAGTACGGCACGGCCATCATGATGTCGGAGTTCACCTACGCCAAGGTCCAGGGCCTGTTCCCGGTGCGGGAGCTGGACATGCTGAGGGTGGTGGGCAAGGAGCAGCCGGTGAGGGTCTACGAGCTGCTGGGCCTGTCCGGGTCCGACGTCCCCGAGAAGAAGAAGAAGGCGGTGGAGATCTACTTAAAGGGCCTGGAGCTCTACCGCTCCAAGCAGTGGGACCAGGCCGAGGCCGTGTTCCGGCAGGCCCTGGAGGTCGACCCCGACGACGGCCCCAGCCAGACCTACATCGACCGCTGCGAGGACTTCAAGGTGCTGCCTCCGCCGGAGAACTGGGACGGCGTGTTCGTGATGAAGACGAAATAGATATAACTAAAAAATCTTTGTCAAGTATGATGGGCTAATTTGTATAAATGAAAAGAAGTACATACATACTATTAACTATTGCAATATTCCTTTGTATGGTGGCTTTAAGCTGTGGTCTTTACAGGCAAGATCCATTAACAGCTGAACGGTCCCCAAACGGAACATATGATGCTATAGTAACTTTAGATATGCGTTTTGGTAAACCATATCGCACCTATGTTACAATTGAACCTGTTGAAAAGCTAAATCTGAATGAGAATAATATTGTTTACGCGGAAGATAGTTTACGCACGATAATCGTAAAATGGACAAGCAATGATACTCTACTGATTAAGGGTGTTGGGAAAGGTAAGATACTTACCAGACGTGAACGAGTACTTAATATAGTTATAAATACTGAGTAATTGAATACTTGCACGATGTACTACTTCAAGGTGCTGCCGCCGCCGGAGAACTGGGACGGCGTGTTCGTGATGAAGACGAAATAGAAAGATCAATTAAACGAATATTTAATGAGCGACACCACCCAGGCTTACGACGTACTTAAAATAGCCGACTTCCGGAAATTCCTGTTCGGACGGTTCTTCGTCACCATCTCCATCCAGATGACCGCGGTCATCGTGGGCTGGCAGATCTACGAGCTGACCAAGGATCCCATGGCCCTGGGGATGCTGGGCCTGGCAGAGGCCGTTTCGTTCTTCGCCGTGGCCATGTTCGCCGGGCACGTGGCGGACATCGTGGACCGGAAGAAGATCCTGGTGGTCACCAACTTTTTGCTGCTGCTGGGCGGGGCGGCCCTGCTGTTCCTCAGTTTGAACCAGTCGCATCTGCTCAAGGCCAAGGGGGTCCTTCCCATCTACGGGGTGATGTTCTTCCTGGGCGCGGTCAGGGGCTTCATCTATCCGGCCAACATCGCCATCGCGGCCCAGATCGTGCCCCGCAGTATGTACCCCCGTTCCTCGGCCTGGACCAGCCTGGTCTGGCAGGTGGCGGCGGTGTCAGGCCCGGCGGTGGGCGGGCTGGTTTACGGCTTCTTCGGGGTCAGCAATGCCTATCTGGTGGCCATCGCCTCGGCCCTGATCAGCTTCACCGCCTTTCTCAACATCAAAAGCTATCCGGTCCAGGCCCGCCGGATCGACGAATCCATCAGCCGGAGCCTGTCCACCGGGGTGCGGTTCGTGTTCAAGAACCAGATGATCCTCTCGGCCATGGCCCTGGACATGTTCTCGGTGCTGTTCGGCGGGGCGGTGGCGGTGCTGCCGATGTTCGCCGACGTCCTCCAGGTCGGCCCCAAGGGGCTGGGCTTCTTAAGGGCCGCCCCGGCGGTGGGCGCCATGGTGATGTCCCTGTGGCTGGCCCACCACCCGCCGGTGAAGCAGGCCGGCCGGAAGCTGCTGCTGGTGATAGCCGGGTTCGGCCTGTGCATGATAGTGTTCGCCCTGTCCAAAAACTTCTACCTGTCGCTCCTGGCGCTGGCCCTGTCCGGGCTGTTCGACAACGTCAGCGTGGTGATCCGCAGCACCATCGTCCAGCTGTTCACCCCGGACCACATGCGGGGCCGGGTGGCCTCGGTCAACAGCGTCTTCATCGGATCCTCCAACGAGATCGGGGCCTTCGAGAGCGGGCTGGCCGCCAAGCTGATGGGCCTGGCGCCCTCGGTGGTCTTCGGCGGGGCCATGACCCTGCTGGTGGTGGCGGTGACCTCGATGGTGGCCAAGAAGCTGAGGAAGCTGGATTTGACTGAACACATGCATGAGTGAACACCAATATGAAGAATATAGTATTACTTTTATTAGCCATAATATGTCCAGCCTTTGCTTCCTTTGCCGGAGACAAAGGAACAATTTCTGGGGCGGTGACCGATAAAAAAACGTTTGCCCCCCTTCAAGGTGCCAGGGTTTATATTTTAGGTACAACCCTGACGGATACTACAGATATATATGGTATCTTTTCCATAAAAAGCATTCCTGTGGGTATATGTACTTTGCTGGTCACAAAATCAGATTATGAAAACGGTAGTGTGCATATTAACACAAAGAATAAGTTTATTTCTCTTGTTAGTGGAGATTACAAAAGCGAAACAAAATCGCACCAAATGAACATTTATATTAACAACATAATATTTCCGGGCAGATCTTTCACAAATAAATACACGGGGTCCATAAAGGGTACTATTAGGGATAGAGATACATATGAACGTATTTCTGGTGGGTCCGTTGACCTTATTGGAACAAAAATAAGGACCAATATCGATGAAAATGGGGAGTATGTTTTAGCCTATGTGCCGATAGGAACATATACAGTACGGGTGGATAAGGAACAGTACGAGACAAATACAATTGTTGGTATAAAAGTGATTATGGGGCTTGTGACAAAATATAATTTTAAGTTACATCAGAGTAAAAATATTCAATACTATGACGGCGCAGATCGGATACAAAGATACCCGGTTGATCCATCTCAAACGCAGTCAATAAAAACCACGAGAGAAAATGAGCTAAAGGGGGTGTCTCCTGCTCAGAAAGAAAAAGAACTAAAGCAGATGCCCGGGAATTAAATGGTTAACCAGATGGAATCTTGGCTTAAAAAAGGAAAAAAGAAGGAGCATATACATTAAATGCCGATCACACCCTACAGCGTAAAGCTTGACATCTTCGAAGGCCCCCTGGACCTTCTGTTATACCTCATCAAACAGCAGGAGGTGGACATCTACGACATCCCCATCTCCAGCATCACCCAGCAGTACCTGGAATACATCGAGATCATGAAGTCGCTGGACCTGGAGGTGGCCGGGGAGTTTTTGGTGATGGCTGCGACCCTGATCAAGATCAAGTCCAAGATGCTGCTGCCGCGGCACGAGGAGCTGGAGGGGCCGGAGGCCGAGGACCCGCGGCGCGACCTGGTGCAGCAGCTTTTAGAATACAAGAAGTTCAAGGAAGCGGCCAGCCGGCTGGAGGAGCGGGAGGAGCACCAGCGGCTGATGTACCCCCGGCCCAAGGGCGCCTTCGAGAAGCAGGATGATGCGCCGGCCGAGCCCCCCAAGCCCGAGGTGGGCCTGATCGACCTGCTGCAGGCCTTCCGCCAGGTGGTGGAGCGGATCGACAAGGTCAAGCTTTACGAGATAGTGGGCGAGGACATCACCATCGAGGAGCGGCTGGACTTCGTGCTCAAAGAGATCAGCGAAAAGAAGCAGATGAAGTTCTTCGACCTGTTCGTCAATGAGACCCGCAAACTGGTGATGGTGGTCACCTTCTTTGCCCTGCTGGAGCTGATCCGGCTGGGCCATGTCACAGTCACCCAGGAAGGGCTGTTCGGAGAGATCCTGATCTGCAGGGTGGAGGCCAACGGCCAGATGGCTTTGGGATGAGGAACGCGGCATTACATGATGTTGGTCCCGGCTTGGGAAAATCAGGATATTTCAGGGAAGCATTTGTGATCTGATGCACTTCGGACGAACCAAACATATAACCATCCTTATTCTGGCCTTGTTCTGGGCCGGTTTTCTTTCTCCGGCCTTAAGCCAGGAGACGGACTCCCAGGAAGGCCAGCTCAAGGCCATTCGCCAGAAGCTGGCCGAGGCCCGGGAACGGGCCCAGGAACTGAAGGGCCAGGAGAAGAACATCCTGGGCCAGATGGAACGGATGGCCGAGCAGATCAACCTGACCCGCCAGGTGCTGAACGCTCTCAGGGAAAAAGAGACCCGGTTGAACAATGAGGTGAAAAAGCTGGATGGCCAGATGCTGAAGGCCGAATCCCAGATGGTCCGCCGCCAGGCCCTGATGGAGACCCGGGTCCGGCAGATGTACAAGCAGGGCCGGCTCTACGAATGGGAGGTACTGGTGACCCGGGCCAGCTTCACCGACATCGTCAAGCGTTATAAATACCTTCGGTTGTTCTCCCTGCAGGACCGGCGGCTCTACGAAGCCATCAGGGAGGAGCGGACCCAGATATCCCGGGACAAGGCCGACCGCCAGGAAAGGCTGATCACCCTGGCCCAGGTCAAGGGCGAGACCGAACGGGAGATGGAGAACCTGAAGGACGACGAGCAGCAGCAGAAAAAACTGCTGGACAAGGTCCGGCAGGAGAAGGCCTCCAAGGAGGCCCTGGTCAAGGAGCTGGCGGCGGCAGCCAAAAAGCTGCAGAGCCTGATCGACGACCTGGAGCGGCAGCGCAAGGCCGAACTGCAGAAGCGACGGAAGACTGTCCCGCCTCCCGGCACCACCGTGCTGGAACGCAAGCAGGGAGGTTTGTTATGGCCGGCCGAGGGAAGGCTCTATTCCAGCTTCGGGCTGAAGAAGCACGCCAAATACAATACTTACATTCAGAACAACGGCATCGACATCTACTCCTCCTACGGATCGACGGTGGTGGCGGTGGCCCCGGGCAAGGTGGTCTACGCCGAGCGTTTTCTGGGGTACGGCAACGTCATACTGATAGACCACGAGGGCGGGTATTACACCCTTTATGGCAACCTGACCGATATGCTGGTCTTTACCGGGTCGGCCGTGGCCGAGGGCCAGGTGATCGCCAGGGTGGGGGGCAACGTGGACGGGCCCATCATGCACTTTGAGGTGCGCAAGGGCGGCAAGCCGGTGGATCCGGTCCAATGGCTGAAGAGGAAAAGGTAAATAAACATGATTAAATGCGCCAAATGCGGGTTTGAGAACCAGGGCAATATGAAATTCTGCGGCGATTGCGGGGCCAGGCTGGAGCAGGCCGGGGACCTTTCCCGGGCCGAGCGCCGCCCGGTGGTGATCCTTTTCGCCGATATCGTGGGCTACACCGCCATGTCCGAAACCATGGACCCGGAAAGGGTCCGGGACATCCTGAACCAGTGCTTTTCCCTGACCGCCGGCATCATAAAGAAGTATGAGGGAACGGTGGACAAATACGTGGGCGATGAGATGATGGCCTTGTTCGGGGTGCCGGCGGCTCACGAGAACGACGCCGAACGGGCGATGCGGGCGGCCCTGGAGATCCGGCAGGAGCTGAAGTCGCTCAATCAAAGCATCGGGATCGAGATCCGGATGCGCCAGGGGCTTAACGTAGGAGAGGTGGTCACCGGATCGGTGGGCGGCGACGGGCAGGGGGGCCAGACAGTGATCGGCGACGCCGTCAACCTGGCCTCGCGCCTGGAACACCTGGCCGGCCCAGGCGAGATAGCGGTCTCCGAAGAGCTGGCCTGGCTGGGCAAGCACGTCTTCGAGTTCAGCGACCTGGGGGAACGGCAGATGAAGGGCAAGGCCGAAACGGTTCACGCCTACCGCCTGGATTCGGTGAAGGCCGAACGGGGCAAGGTCCGGGGCATCGGCGGTCTGTGGTCCCCCATGGTGGGCCGGGACCGGGAGCTGAAGAGCCTGCTGGAATCATACGCCTTCGTCGCTAGGGAAAAAAAGCCCAGGGCAGTGTTCGTGACCGCCGAGCCGGGCGGCGGGAAATCGCGGCTGCTGCAGGAATTCAGCTCCGGTCTCAGGGAGGCCGTCCTAAAGGAGAACACCGATCATGTCCTGGCTTTCGGGCGCTGCCTGCCGTTTGGCGGAGCCAGCCTGGGTCCGGTGATCGAGATGCTGCGGGGGGTCTTTGGGATCAAGGAGAACGAGGAATTGGAGGCCATGCTGGCCAAGGTCCGGTCCGGGACGTCCCGCTATTTCGGGGACCGGCAGTCCGGTCTGTTCAGCCCCGACAAGGTATTCAATGTGCTGCTGGGCCTGGAGCCCGAGGGATCGCTGGGCGGCAACCTGACCGCCGAGCAGCTGCAGAAACAGATCAAACTGGTGCTGGTGGAGTTATGGGGCCTGATAGCCTCACAAGCGCCTCTGGTAGTGGTGGTGGAAGACCTGCATTGGGCCGACGAGCTTACCCTGGATGTGCTGGAATACATCATCAATTACCATCGCGATCTGCCCATCTTGTTTTTAGGGCTGACCCGCCCCCCCACCCAGGAAGGGGCCCGGGCCGCGGCCATGGCCCAGCGTCTGGTGGCCAACGGCGTGGGGCTTAATCTGCACCTGGCCGAACTCAGACCCGAGGATGTCCGACAGATAATCCACTCCATGCTGGAGATCGAGGAACTGCCGGCGGCGGTCAAGGAAAAGATCGTGGAATACGCTGGCGGCAATCCCTTGTTCGTGGAGGAGATCATCCGCTACCTGATAGATCAGGGGCTGCTGCTGCCGGCCGAAGGATACTGGAAAGCCGCCGGAGGGATAGGAGAGGCGGTGATCCCGGACACCCTGCAGGGGCTGCTGCTTTCGCGGATCGACCAGCTGCCCTCGTCCCAGAAGTCCATCATCCAGCATGCGGCGGTGGTGGGCAAGATCTTCTGGGAGCGGCTGGTGTCCGAGCTGATGGACAAGGAGATCTCGGGCGGGCTGGCCGACCTGGCCTTAAGGGACATGATCCGCCGCAGCCTGCAGTCCAGCCTGAGCGACGACATCGAATACATCTTCAAGCATATCCTGGTGCAGGAGGCGGCCTACAACACCATCCTCAAGAAATTCCGGATCAACCTTCATGCCAAGGTGGTCAGGCTGATTGAGGAAAAATATCCGGTGCTGATAGACCAGTATGCCGACCTGCTGGCCTACCATGCTGAACGGTCGGAAGACCGGGAAAAGAACATCCACTATTCCCTTTTGGCCGGGGACAAGAACCGGAAACTGCACGCCAACCACCAGGCCCGGGAGTTCTACCGCCGGGCGCTGAAGCTGATGGAGGGCGCTCCGGCCCGCAAGGCCCAGTGCTTTGAGACCGGGATCAAGCTGGCCGACATCTGTTCCTCCCTGGGCGACAATGACGAGGCCATCGGACTGCTCAACGGCTACCTGGCCTTCGCCCAGGGCCAGGAGCAGGAGGCCATGCTTTTCCGCAAGACAGGCGAGAACTACCAGCGAAAGAGCAAGTACGACCAGGCCCTGCAGCATCTGGAGCGGGCAGTGGCCAAGCTCAGCGCCGATCCCAATTCCCTGGAGATGTTCAACGTCTTCCGGGAGATGGCCTGGGTCTATTATCTCAAGGGCCAGCTGGACCGGGCCAACAATTTTGCGGCCGGGGCGGTGCGAATACTGGACAGCCAGCAGGGAGCGGATCCCCAAAGGATCGAACGGGCCCGCTCGGCGGCCTGCAACCTGTTGGCCATCTTTGAAGCCCGGGAGGGCAAGTACGAACAGGCCATCGGCCACCACCTGCAGCAGATCGAGATCCTTAAAAGGCAGGAAAGCACCGCCAGCCTGGGGGCGCCTTATAATAATTTGGGCACGGTCTACTGGTCCCAGGGCGACATCCCCAGGGCCCTGGAATACCTGGAGAAATCCATGGAGATGGCCGAGAAGACCGGGGAGCTCCTGTCCGTGGCCATCTCCTGCAACAACCTGGGCGGGATCTATCTGGATCTCAATTATCCGGAGAAGGCCCGGAAATATTTCGAGCGTTATCTGGACATCAACGCCCGGATCGCCAACCGGCTGGGCGACGCCTACGGCCACTCCGGGATGGGGCGGCTGTACAAGGCGCAGGGGGATCTGCAAAAAGCCATAGAGGAATTTGAGATATCCCTGGAGGTGGCCCGGGAGGTGCAGAGCCGGACCCTGGAAGCCAGCGCGCTCTACAATCTGAGCGACGTTCTCTGCCGGCAGGGGGTGCTGGAACAATCCCAGGAGCTGTTCCGCCAGGCCCAGGACGTCATGAAGCAGACCGGGGCCAAGGAATCCGACGGCAACCCCCTGCTGGAGGGCCGGATCCTGCTGGCCCGGGCCGAAAAAGCCGATGGTGAAAACCGGAGGGAACTGCTGTTGCAGGCCAGGCAGGTCCTGCTGGGGCAGCTCCAGGGCGGCGGCTTTTCCGACGACGAGGAAAAGCCCTTCGAGACCTACCACCTGCTGGCGGTGGCCGAGATGCTCCTGGGCGAAAGAAACGAAGCCGCCCAATACTCCCAAAAAGCGGCCGAGCTGATCTGCAAGTTCTGCGGCCAGCTGGATGAAGAGATGCAGGCCAATTACAAGGCCAAGGCAGAGATCTGCGAGATTCTGGATTTAGGAAAGAAATTGGGGGCTTGATATTAATCCGGTAAAAACAGTTCCTGTCAAACCATTGTTTTGTAAGATCGGGGAGCTTGAAGAAAAGCAATCTTCCCAAAAATAAATATACGGGATTACCATAATGAAAATCGATGAAAACAGAGCTGGAAAATATGAGGAGGCTTTCAAAACTGCCGAAAAGCTCAGCGCCCTGAACTGGGTGGACCTGGCGGTGGAAGTCATGACCAGAGCCAAAGGTTTTGCCGAAAACGAGGAGCAAGAAGCGGCTGTGGCATCCAAATTGGGAGAGTATTATATACAAAAGGGGGACTATGAACTGGCGGTGATCCAGTTGGAGAACGCCATGGGGAGGCTGTTGCACCGCCCGGATTCGCTGGAGTTGTTTTATGTTTACCGCAACATTGCCTGGACCTTCTGGAGGCAGGGGTATCTGGAGCGGTCGGACAGCTACACTGAAGGAGCCAAAGCGGTAATTGAAAAAAGGGAGCAGCAACAGGACAACGACACCAACAAAGCCCGGGCCTGCCTTTTTCACATGCAGGCCCTGCTGGCCGGGGCCCGCGGGGATAACAAGAAGGCGATAGAGAATTACAAAAAGGAAACCGAGATCCTGGAGCTGTATAACTTTGCCGACAAACTGGGGGCGGTCTACGGTAACCTGTGCGGGATATACCGCACCCTCGGCAGTTATGCCCAGGCCATAGACTACCAGGTGAAATCAATGGAGATCGCGGAAAAACAGGGAGACCTGCTGACGCTCGGCATCGGCTGCAATAATTTGGGAGAAATCTACCAGAATCTGGGGAATCCCCAAAAAGCGGAATTATATTTCAACCGCTACCTGGAGATCAACAGCCGCATAGGCAATTCACTGGGAGACTCATTTGCCCTGTCCGGACTGGCCCGCCTGCATACCGAGTGGAAGGATTACACCCGGGCCGAGGCCTTGTACCGGCGCTCCCTGGTCAAGGCCATGGCGGTTAAAAGCAAAGCCCGGGAGTCAGCCATCATGGCCAATATGGCCCTATTGTACGGTATGGCGGGAAAGACCGGCCAGGCCCTGCAGCAAGTGGATAAGGCCATGGAGCTCTGCCATCAGACAGGAAGGATCGTTCCTCAAAGATATCAGGTCATCAAGGCCTGGATCTGGTATAAAATGGCGGAACAGGAGCCGGAAAAGAGAGAAGATGCCTTCTATCTTCTGGAACAAACGGTCTCCCAGCCGCTGGTCACCGACGACGAACAGGAACTGTCCTCGCAGGAGATTGCCCTGGAAGCGTATACCTTGCTGGCCCGGATCGGTTTGGATAAAAATGACGCCGGTCTGGCCGGGGAATACCTGAAAAAGGCCAGGTTCTTCATCGACCAGCTGGTGCAGAATATCCCGGACGAACTGAAAGGGGGATTCATGTCAAAACCGCTCATAAAATATGTGAGTGACCTTGAGGAAACATTGAAGGAACAAACAGGCCAAAGCCCGGCCACAAAAGTTTCCAGCGGGACAATTACGTGAATGGATAAGAACAACCAGGGAAGGACTGAACAAATATAAAGCCCCCCGCCATACTTCGTCTAAGCGCAGTGTCCGGCGGGGGGCTTTTTTACCATTAACAGGGTCATTCCGGAAGGGCTAAAATATCACCGAGCATCTTGGAATATTCGTAGACGGGAGTTTCCCTGTGAAGTTTATCAAGCCAATCCAGTGATTGTTTCCGGTATTCCCTGGCTGCTCCGGCTAAACAAAGATGGTAACCGGCGTAAGCCTTTTCCCGGTCAGTCACCGACTGGGCCAGCAAACTGGCCAGCTCCTTGATCCTGGCCTCACTGGTTTCCGCTTCGGCCACAGCCAGGTGCAAACGGCAGCGCCAGGCCAGCAAACATTGGTTGTTCTGCCCGGCCAGGTCCAAAGCCCGTTGAAAACAGACGGCGGCCAATTCCTTTTGTTCAGAGTGGAGATGAAGTTTGCCCCGCAGAAACAACTGTGGCCCCAAAAGGTCGCCGGCATTGATGCTTTGACTGGAGACGATGGCCTCTTCGATCTTTTTCACGGCTTTGGCATGATCGCCCAAGCGCTGAAAAGCCTTTGCCATCTCTTCCGACAGGGAAGACGCCAGTTCGATGTCTCCCATTCTGCCGGCTTGGGCCAGGCATTCACCCAGCAGTGACAGGGCCTCCTGATGCCGCCCCGTGTCGTTCTGGATGATCCCCAGTTTTAGTTCGGTATAAACCGCTGATTTATTTAAACCATAACGCTTACTGATATCCAGCTTCTGCTCTAAATACCTGCGGGCCAGTTTATATTTGCCCCGTTGCAGAAAGATCTGTCCAATTCCACCCAGGGTTACGGCCTCCATTCTGGTCAGCCCCAGACGGCGGTTGATTTTAAGGCTTTGGTGAAGATGCCTTAAACCGCTTAGGAAATTCTCACGGTCGCCGTCAACTATCCCCAGATTGCAAAGGGCCATGGCTTCTCCCGGCCGGTCGCCCAACCGGCGGTAAATTAACAAAGCCTTCCGGTAATTATCTTCAGCCTCGTTAAACCGGGAACGGTTTATGTAGGCCGTTCCGCGATTGACATAGCCCTGGGCCACGCTTCGCTGATTGCCGCAGAGAGCGGCTATTTCTATGCTCTTTCTATGGTAATCAAGGGACTTCTCCCAGTGGCCCTGATTTTGAAAGACCAATGCCAGATTACTGGTGGCGAGGTCAAGGTAATACAGTTCCTGGTGTTGTTCGGCCAAAGCCAATTCTTTTCCGAAATATTCCTCAGCTTGTTTAAGGTCTCCCCGGACCAGGCAGGTGTGCCCCAGGCCGTTGTACGCTTTCATCAGGTCGCCAGGCAGTCCGGTCTCTCCGGAAATGTCCAGGCAACGCTGAAAATTGGCCCAGGCATTCTGATGGTCAGCGCGTTTGATGCAGATATTTCCCAGGTCGGTCAGCGCCTTGATCAGAAGCACCGGTTGCTTGGTCCGGACAAACACCTCAGAAACCTGCTCCAGTCTGGACTGGGCTTCTTCCATGTCGCCTCTTATGATCATCAGCGAAGCTATGTTCAGGGAAGATTCCGCCATTTCCAGCTCCTTGCCGGTTTGTTCAGCCCAATCCAGGCATTTGCGGAAGGAGGCATCTGCCTCCGGCCACCGGCCGATAAGCTGCAGAACCTTTCCCTTGGCCCTCAGCAAGGCCAAAGGGAAAAACAGCCTCCCCGGGGCTTCTCCGGCTGTCAGCCATGCCATCGCAGGTTTGTAGCGATGCCGTCTATTTGAGTATGAAGTCATCACAGTTTAAAGTTTACATCTTCTTAAAACGCTTGTCAAGAAATAACTGAACGCATATCAGAAAGCCCCCCGCCGCACTTCGACTAAGCTCAGTGTCCGGCGGGGGGCTTTAAATTGCCAAAATGTTTTCGCGACTTTTGTGCCCTTTTGTGGGAAATCTATCCTATTTCTTTCCGTCCATGATCATCTTCTTGGTGTAAGGTATCAGCCCTCCGGCGTCGATGATGGCCTGGCGGGCTTTCGGCAGGGGCACGATATCAAAGCTCTTGCCGGTGGTCTTGTTGACCACCTTGCCGCCTGCGATCTCCAGTTCGTCGCCCTCGCTGGCCTCGATTTCGGGGCAGATCACCATGTAAAGTCCGACGTTGATGGAGTTCTGCAGGAAGATCCGGGAAAAATTCTTGGCGATCACCTTCAATCCCCAGCCCACCAGGCAGGAGGCGGCCTGTTCCCGGGAGGAGCCGCAGCCAAAATTCTTGTCGGCCACGATGAAACTGCCGGGCTCGATCTGTTTGGCCTTGAGCTTCTTGTTGAACTCCACATCGTCCACAAAGGCGAACTGGGGGGTCTCGGTGGGGAGCACCGTGGCCATGAAGCGGCCGGGATAGATGATATCGGTGGAGATATCGGAGCCCAGTTTCAATACGACTTTACCCATGATTATTTCCTCCCCTTCTTGGCAGTTTTCTTGGCTTTTTTCACGGCCTTCTTGGCTGGCTTGGCAGTTCGTTTTACGTTTGACGTTTTACGTTTAACGTTCTTGGCTTTCGGTGCCGGGCTTACCGTGCGGGGGTCGGTGATCTCCCCCGTTATGGCCGAAGCCGCGGCGGTAGCCGCCGAACACAGATAGACCTCGGCGTTGGGGTTGCCCATCCGTCCCTTGAAGTTCCGGTTGGTGGTGGCCAGGGCCTTGTCTCCGTCAGCCAGGGCTCCCTGGTGCACGCCCAGGCAGGGGCCGCAGCCGGAGTTCATCACCACCGCGCCGGACTGCATGAAGGTTGCCACATAACCCTTCTTCAACGCCTGCTGATAGATCCTGGTGGAAGCCGGGAACACCAGCATCCGGACGCTGCGGGCTACCTTTTTGCCCTTAAGGATGGAAGCCGCGATGGCCAGGTCGTCCAGCCGGCCGTTGGTGCAGGAGCCGATCACGATCTGCTGGATCTTGATTCCCCTGGCCTGCCCCACCGGCTTGACGTTGTCCACGGTGTGGGGGAAGGCGATCTGGGGCTCCAGCTTGGAGGCGTCGATCTCCACCACCTGCTCGTAGACCGCGTCTGCATCCGGCCCGAACAGTTCTGGAATATTCTTGACTCCGGCTTCCTGCTTCAAATAGCGCACAGTTTCCGCGTCAGGCGGGACGATGCCGCCGGTGGCGCCGGCCTCCACCGTCATGTTGCACAGCACCAGGCGGCCGGAGGTGGACATCTTCTTGATGGTTTCGCCGTGGAACTCGATCACCTTGAAGTTGGCGCCCTCAGCGCTCAGCTTGCCGATCAGGTTCAGAATGATATCCTTGGGCTCGACATATTTGGGAAGAGTTCCGTTGACCACTACCTTGATGGTTCCCGGAACTTCCACGTTCAGGATCCTGCCCAGTGCCCAGACCGCGGCCATCTCGGTGGCCCCGATGCCGAAGGAGAAGGCGCCTAGCGCCCCGTGGCTGGTGGTGTGGCTGTCGGTGCCCACGATCACCTGGCCCGGCAGGTCATAGCCGTTTTCCGGCAGTATCTGGTGGCAGATGCCGCCCTCGTCACCCCGGATGTCGTGGAACTTGGTGATGCCCTGTTTGGCCACGAAATCGCGGATCTTCTTCTGGTTTCCGGCGGTCTTGCTGCTCTCGGCCGGCACCCGGTGGTCAAAGATGATGGCGATCTTGGAGGGATCCCACACCCTGGCCTCGATCCCGGTGTCCTTGTAGATCTCGTTGAACTGGTTGATCACCAGCGCGCCGTTCTCGTGGGACATGGCCAGGTCTACCTTGGGCTCGACCACGTCGTTCACCTTGACCGATGCCTGGCCGGTGGCTTTGGCCAGGATCTTTTGGACCATTGTCATTCCCATTCGGGCTCTCCTTATATTACCGTTTATGATGAAATATTTTATCCGCAGATTAACGCAGATTATTTTTGAAGGAACCTCTGTGCCTTCGTGTCACGTCGATAAACTCAGGGCAACGCTCTGTGGCTAATCTCAGATCTCGCGCGCCGGGGTCAGCACCTGCTCAAAGTAAAACTTGATGGCGCTGATGGCCTGGTTCCTATAACTTCCGGACACGCCCTTCTCGCCGCTCAGGTATTCCAGGTAAGCCTGAATATCCGCTGCAGCAAGCTCCTGGGGCGGACGGTGGCCGGTATGGGCCAGCAACAAATTAAAATGAGACACATAGACCCGGATGGTGGCCTCGCTGTAATTGCGCTGGCGGAGCTGTTCCAGGTACTCCGGAGGCAGGGCCGGGCTCTGGGACGATGAACGCCTTCTTCGCCGCCCGTCCGTCCTGGGACCGTCAGTGCTCCGTCTGGCCCGGCGGCTGGGCTGGGGCGCGTCGCTTACTTCGGCCAGGCCGTCCAGCTTGGCTTGCAAATGGGCCAGCCAGTTCTCCCGCCAGGGCATCAGCCCCTCATGGGAGCCGGCCCGCCAGTGCAGGCTGGGCAGCCTTTTTTTGACCTCGGCCACGGGGATCTCATCGTCAAGGCCAAGCTTGATCCATTTCCGGCCCAGATGGGTAACGGGTTCGCAGTAGATGGTCATCCGGTTCACCGGTTGGTCTGGTTGGGTCCCGGTTATATCGTGAGTTTCTTCGTTCATTATATTCTTTGTATCCATCCTTTTTATATGGCCGCTTTGTCCTTCATGGCCTGGAGCTCTTCCGCGGTGTAGCCCAGCTGGGTCAGGATCTCCTGCTGGTGCTGGCCCAAGGTCGGGGGCGGGGCGTCGATGCTGGCCGGGGTGGCCGAGAACTTGGCCGACAGGTTGAACAGCTTCAGCTCGCCCAGCTTCGGGTCCTTGATGGTCTCGATGGTCTTGCGGTACTTGACCTGCTCGGCGTTGAGCGCCTTCTCCAGCGTGTAGATGTCGCCCGAGGGTACGCCCTTGGCGTTGAGAACCTCTACCCAGTGCTCGGTGGTCTGGGTCTTCAGTTTATCCTCCAGCAGCGGGGTCAACTGCTTGCGGTTCTTCTTGCGGGTGTCCCGCTCCTGGAAACGGGGATCGGTCAAGAGCTCCGGCACGCCCAGTACAGTGGCCAGGTCCTCCCACTGCTTCTGCTGGTTGGCTGCGATGTTGATGTAGCCGTCCTTGGTGACGAAGGTGCCTGAGGGCGCGGCGGTGAAGTTGTCGTTGCCCATCACCACCGGCTGCTGCCCGCCGATCAGCAGATTGGCGGCCACCCAGCCCATCAGCGGCATGATGGAGTCCAGCAGGGCGATGTCGATGAACTGGCCCTCCCCGGTCTTCTCCCTATAATACAGGGCGGCCATGATGGCGAAGGCGGCATTGAGGCCGCCCACGGTGTCGCAGACCGGGAAGCCGGTCCGCAAGGGGTGCAGCCGCTCGTCGCCGTTGACGTCCATCTCGCCGGACAGCCCCTGGATGATCTGGTCATAGGCCGGCTTGAAGGCGTCGGGCCCGGCCTGGCCGAACCCGGAGATGGCGCAGTAGACTATCTTGGGATTGATCTTCCTGATCTCGGCGTAGGAGAAGCCCAGCCGGTCCATCACCCCGGGGCGGAAATTCTCCACCACCACGTCGGCGGTCTTTAAAAGCTTGCGGAAGATCTCCTTGGCCTCCTCGGCCTTCAGGTTCAGGGTGATGGACTTCTTATTGGCGTTCTGGGCCAGGAAGGAAGTGCCCATCAGTTTTTGGTTCAGGGCCGGGACCGCCCCCAGCTTGCGGGCCAGGTCGCCGCCCTCGGGGTTCTCGATCTTGATCACCTCGGCCCCCAGCAGGGCCAGGTGCATGGTGGAAAAGGGTCCGGACAGGACGTTGGTCATGTCCAGCACCCGGATGTTCTGCATCATTTTTTTAGGCCTCGGTTTGATTAATGGTCCCGATTTAAGGATAGAACCCGGAAGCTCGCGGCCCAGGAACTCCTGGACCTCCTGGGATATCTGCAGCAGCCGGAAGAGGTCAATGTCGGTCCGCCGGCCCTCCCGCTGCAGCGCGTGGACGAAGTCCTCGGTGGCCACGTTGCCGGCCGCCACCTTGGTGAAGGGGCAGCCGCCCAGGCCCCCGAAGGCGGTCTCGATGTAGGTGACCCCGGCCTGCAGGGCGGCGAAGATGTTGGCCATTCCCAGCCCGTAGGTATTGTGAAAGTGGCAGGCCAACTCGACCTTGGGGTCCAGTTTCTTGATCGCTCCGAACAATCTGATGACCTGCTGCGGGTCGGCGTGCCCGGCAGTGTCGGCCAGGCTGATGTTCCTGATACCGGCCTCCAGATACTTTTGGACCATGGCCAGCACCTTGTCCTCCGGTATGGGGCCGTCGAAGCCGCAGCCGAAGGCCGACTGGACCGAGGCCTGGACCTTTTTGCCGGCATCCTGCGCCTTTTTGGCCATGGACAGGATCTGGCCCATGGCCTTTTCCGGGTTCATGCCGGTGTTCTTTTGGCTGTGGGTCTCGGAGGCCGAGACTCCCATGCAGAACATCTCCACCCCGCAGGCCATCCCGCGATCAAAACCCTTTTCGTTAAGCACCAGGCCGGAGAGAATGGTTTTTGGATTCTTCTTGCCATTCTTGGCGTAGTGGGCGAACAGGTCGTCGGTGTCGGCCATCTGGGGCACCTTTTCCTTGTGGACGAAGGAGCCGATCTGGACGATGTCGACGCCGCTGTCCATCAGGGCGTCGATCCACCTGATCTTCTGCTCGGTGGGGACGGTCTTCTTTTCGATCTGGAAGCCGTCCCTTAAGCCCACGTCGTGGATCAGTATATCAGGCATTTGTGTTTCTTGCTGTTGGTTGGGGGCAGGTTTGAGACCTGCCCTTACGATTGTTATTGGTTGGGGCAGGTTTGAATCCTGCCCTTACTATGTTGGGGCAATTCATCCTACTACGTTTGCTTTCCGCTTACTTCGTAGGACGCGTGAATTGCCCTTACAATTTCTTGGCGATGGCCTGGCCCATCTCCAGGGTCTTGGTGTCGCCTCCCATGTCGTAGGTCCGGGCCTTGCCTTCCTTGATCACCGCGGCCACGGCGGCCTCGATCCTGTCGGCCTTCTCGGTCTCGCCCAGCCAGGTCAGCATCATCTTGGCGGCCAGGATGGTGGCGATGGGGTTGGTCTTGTACATCCCGGCGTATTTGGGGGCCGAGCCGTGGGTGGGCTCGAACACCGCCAGCTTGTCGCCAATGTTGCCGGAGCAGCCGAAGCCCAGGCCCCCCACCATCTGGGCGCAGAGGTCGCTGATGATGTCCCCGAACAGGTTGGTGGCCACCAGCACCGAGTAGTTCATGGGGTTCTTTAAAAGCCACATGCAGATTGCGTCCACGTTGGCATCGTCACACTGGATGCCGGGATAATCCTTGGCCACTTCCTTGCCGATCTCCAAAAACAGTCCTTCGGTGGCCCGCACCACGTTGGCTTTGTGGACGATGGTCACCTTCTTCTTGCCGTACTTCTTGGCGTACTCGAAGGCCGCCCGGATTATCCGTTCCGAGCCTTTTTTCGTATTGATCTTGCAGGTGATGGCGTACTGGTCCAGCGGCACGTCCTTGAAGGCGGCGAAGGGCTTGGAGACCTTGGTCAGCACGTCCTTCAATTCCTGGTTCATGGGATTGAACTCCACGCCCGAATACAGCCCTTCGGTGTTTTCCCGGAAAACGGTCAGGTCTATCTCATTCTTGAAATTCAGGGAATTTCCGGGGTAGGCCTTGCAGGGGCGAAGACAGGTGTACAGGTCGAACAGCTGGCGCATCCGCACTATCGGCGAGCGATAGACCATTCCCTTGCCCTGCAACTCGGGGATCAGCTCCTTCTCGGCGGCCTTGACCGGCTTGGAGGTAATGGCGCCGAACATGGCGGCGTCAACTTTGCCCAAAAGATCGATGGTCCGCTGGGGGAAGGCTTCGCCCTCCTTGCACCAGAATTCCCAGCCGATGTCCCCGTGAATGTATTCGGCGTCAAACTTGACTGCGTCCAGCACTATTTTGGCGGCTTCCATAACTTCGATTCCGATGCCATCTCCCGGCAGCCAGGCTATCTTGTACTTGGCCATGAGAGTCTCCTTGTGGATATGGTTAATTATTATTTTTATAATCTATGGTAAGATTATCATTTTACCTTAAATAAACTCATTATGTCAAGTGAAACGGGGCAAGGGAAACTACCGCCGGGGGCTGGTCAGCAGCCCGGCGTTCACTGCGATCTCTTTATCTTCCGGCGGTCCGCTTTTTTCATCTTTTTATGGTCATCGCTGACCAGGCTGTCCTGATTGGCCCACTGGGTGATGTGCTTCAGCAGGACTGGCACGTACTCGTTGGCGGCCGCCGAGGACAGCCGGTAGTTGACCCACAGGGCGTCCCGTTTGTCCTCGACCAGCCCGGCGTTCTTGAGCTGGTGGAGGTGCCGGGAGACGCAGGGCTGGGAGATGCCCAGCACCGAGGTCAACCCGTTGACGCTCATGGGCTTCTCCTGCAGCATCTTCAGTATCCGGATCCGGTTCTGATCCCCCAGGGCCTTGAACACTTTCACCAAGTTCTTCATAATGCCTGCCTCGATATGCTTATATAGCTATAAGGATATATGAATGATATCAAAATCCCGGCCGGTTGTCAAGCAGATTCCTTTGGACAAACTCCCAGGAGAAATGCTTCGGGCAATGCAGAAACAGAGGTTAAAACTCCGGTTTTCGGCTTGCACAAACGGGTATATTTGTGATATCATAACAGGTTGAACCCCAAAGCTAACCCAAACTCCGGCAGTCACTATGAACCAGAAAAAACAGTCCCCGATCATCGGGCTGACCGCCCTGCGCAGCCCGGACCAGACCAGCTACCACCACATCCTGACCGGGCCCTATGTCCGCTGCATCACGGCGGCCGGGGGCTATCCCATCGTACTGCCGTCCATCCCGGAGCGGTGCGAGGAGGCTCTGTCATTGGTGGACGGCCTGCTGTTGATCGGCGGCGGTGACATCGAAGCCAAACACCTGGGGCTTACGAACCATCCCAAGGCAAAATTCTTCAACCCCTTAAGGGACGAGTTCGAGCTGGCCGTCATCAGGCTGGCCGCTCAGAGGAAAATGCCGATGCTGGGCGTCTGCCGGGGTCTGCAGATGATGAACATTGCCCTGGGCGGCTCGCTTTACCAGGACGTCAACGACGAACAGGGCACTGACTTTGACCACCAGCGGGAGAAGACCCCGGACCTGCCGGTGCATGCGGTCAGCATCGCGGCCGAAAGCTGTTTGGCCTCCATCCTGGGGACCACTTCTCTTTCGGTCAACAGCGTCCACCACCAGGCGATAAAGGATGTTTCCTCTAAACTGAAAGCCGTGGCTTGGGCCCCGGACGGGGTGATAGAGGCGGCCGAGGCCTGCGGGGATTCCGGATTCATGCTGGGGGTGCAGTGGCACCCGGAGCGGATCTCGGAAAAGCAGCCGGAGCAGTTGAGGCTGTTTGAAAGATTTGTCGTAGCGGCGGTAAACTATGCACAAAGGAAACAGTGACTACCGTATACACTATCCAGTAGTCACTATATAGCAGGTTATAAAATAGTTGTAAGTTTTAAGACATCATAAAAGGAGCTAGGTTAATTGTCCCAAGATCACATCCGTAATTTCTGCATCATCGCCCATATAGACCACGGGAAGTCCACCCTGGCCGACCGCCTGCTGGAGGTCACCGGCACCATCATGAAAAAGGACATGCAGGAGCAGGTGCTGGACAGCATGGACCTGGAGCGGGAACGGGGCATCACCATCAAGATGCACCCCATCAGGATGAACTACCGGGCCAAATCCGGGGATGAATACGTCTTCAACCTGATAGACACCCCCGGCCACGTGGACTTCGGATACGAGGTCTCCCGTTCCCTGGCCGCCTGCGAGGGCGCCATCTTAGTGGTAGACGCCACCCAGGGAGTGGAGGCCCAGACCGTGGCCAACCTTTACCAGGCGGTCAACCACAACCTGACCATCATTCCGGTGATCAACAAGGTGGACCTGCCATCGGCCGAGGTGGAAAGATGCCGGTCGCAGATCGTGGAGCTGCTGGGCTGCGACACTTCCGAGATCCTGCTGGCCAGCGCCAAGACCGGCCTGGGCATCCAGGAACTGTTGGAGGAGATCATCGTCCGGGTGCCGGCGCCCCAGGGCGAGGCCCTGGCCCCGCTGAAGGCGCTGATCTTTGACTGCATCTTCGACGTCTATCGCGGCGCGGTGCCCTACATCCGGATCGTGGAGGGCAGGCTGGAAAAGGGAATGAGGATCAGGCTTTTCTCCAATCAAAAAGAATTTGAAGTCACCGAGGTGGGCACCCTGGGCATGGGGATGCACCCCAAATCTTCCCTGGAACAGGGCGAGGTGGGCTACGTGGTGGGCGGGATCAAGACCGTCTCCGACGCCCGGGTGGGCGACACCGTCACCGACGCCCGGAACCCGGCCCCGGAGGCCCTGCCGGGCTACAAGCAGGTGAAGCCCATGGTCTACGCCGGGCTGTATCCCACCGAGAATCAGCAGTATCCCGACCTGCGGGTGGCTTTGGAAAAACTGGTCCTGAACGATTCCGCCTTGCATTACCAGCCCGAGACCTCCAGCGCTTTGGGCTTCGGCTTCCGCTGCGGGTTTCTGGGGATGCTCCACATGGAGATCGTCCAGGAACGGCTGGAGCGGGAATACAACCTGTCGCTGATCAACACCGTGCCCAACGTGGAATACCGGGTGATCCAGACCGACGGCCAGGTGCTGGTGATAGACAACCCCTCCGACCTGCCCAACGAGGTCAAGGTGGAGATGATAGAGGAGCCGTTCGTCAATGCCGAGATAGTGGTGCCGGCCGAGTTCATCGGCAACATCATGAAGCTGGGCCAGGACCGGCGGGGCATCTACCAGAAGCTGGAATACCTGGACCCCACCCGGGCCCTGCTGTTCTACCAGTTCCCGCTGTCCGAGATCATCTTCGATTTTTTCGACAAGCTGAAGAGCCTGTCC
>Ga0315268_10001301_pt1 | contig 28672 bp, 21 predicted proteins | sample C1_top_MG_FD_204535 | JGI IMG/M metagenome (GOLD analysis project Ga0315268, IMG submission 204535) | Sediment microbial communities from Yellowstone Lake, YNP, Wyoming, USA - C1_top | ecosystem: Environmental > Aquatic > Freshwater > Lake > Sediment | place: USA: Wyoming | collected 2017-08-01
GGCGCTCCGATTCCGCGCGGCGCAGGCCGGCCGTGCGGGACCGGAGCGCTGCGGCGAAGCCGCATGCGCGAGGACCGCAAGCCGGCCGGCCGTCGGCACTGCGAAAAAGTTTGCGGGATAGGTCAGTCAGCAATCGTGGGGCGGTAGCGGCGGATGTGGGCAAGGGTCAGTCGCGGTGTTAGACTAGACAGCAGGAGTGCGACGATGACCAGCCACCTTCCGCAGCGTGCCGACGTCAACGAGGTGAGCGAGCTCATCAGTAGACTCGACGACGCCGACAGGTTGCGCCTGTTCGAGGAACTCGAACAAGGATCGCGGCGCGTGCGATTGGGTGAAACCAGCGCGGAGATCCGCGAGCGGGCGCGAAGACACCCTATCAGTGATGACGAAATCCGGGCAGAGTGCGAGGCCGTGCGGCAGGAACTCTACGACCGGGAGCGTCGTGAAGGCCGTCGTTGACACCAATTGAGCTCGAGGTGCAAGCGCCTGACCGCCCCTGACCGTCACCTCTCAGCAGCCTTCGTCCACGCGGCCGTCAACTCCACGTCCGCCGAGATGAGCTGCGCGTGGTGCTCAATCGCCAGCGCGAGAAAGACGGCGTCATAGACGGTCACGCCGAATCGCCGCGCCTGCTCGACGGCAGCGGGCAAGAGCTCCCTGTGGCCAATGAGCTCGAGCGGCAGGTCGAGAACCGCCGCGAGGATCTCGTCGGCTTCGGCCACGGAGAGCAGTCTCGCTTTGACCTTCTTGTGCAGAAGCTGCGCGACCTCGACGAGGGCGAGCTCAGGAACCATGATCACGGACTCCGCCCGCCATGCCGATTCAATGGCGTCTTCGAGTCCTTGCGGGACCGGTCCGTCTGGAACGTAGAGCCTGACGACAGCCGAACTGTCGACGACAAAGGTGTTCACTTCTCTCGCTCCTCACGCAGCTCGCGGACGGAGTCACCAAGGCTGCGGCCGCTGAGCTTCTGGCGAATCCCTTGGGCGCGGCGCACCGAGTCATCGCGCTCGAGGGCGCGCACGCGCTCGAGCAGAGTCAGGGCCTCCTGCTGGAGACTTCGTCGATTTCGCTGTGCCCGTGCCGAAATCGTCCGATAGAGCTCGTCAGATACATTGCGAATCGTCAGGACCCTCATGGTGCTATTATGGTGCGACTGCATTATGCAGTCAACAACCGGTCGTCCACGAGCATGCGGACGATAGAGCCCGACAGGTTGCGTCTGTGCGAGGCCATGCGGTAGGAACTCTTCTGCAAAGCAAGCGCCATGGACATGCAGCGACTCAACGACCCCCAGCGCGCCGCCGTAACGCACGGTGATGCGCCGCTGCTCGTGCTCGCTGGCGCCGGCACCGGCAAGACCACGGTCATCACCTACCGCATCGCGCACCTGCTCGAAGAGCGGGGCGTCGCGCCCTCGCGCATTCTTGCCGTCACCTTCACCAACAAGGCCGCGCGCGAGATGCGCGAGCGGGCGGGCAAGCTCTCGGGCTTGAACCCAGGCGCGCTCGACATCGGCACCTTTCACGGCATGTGCGGCCGCATCCTGCGCCGCCATGGCGAGCGCATCGGTCTCTCCCCGAGCTTCGTCATCTACGATCAAGACGACCAGCTGCAGCTCATTCGCCAGTGCTTGCAGTCGCTCAACCTCGACCCGCAGAGCTTTACGCCGCAGGCCATTCGCCACCACCTCGAGCATTGGAAGAACAGCGGTGAGACGCCCGACAAGGCGCACGCCTCGGGCCTCGACATCGTGGCCAAAAAAGCGCTCGACGTCTATCGCCTCTACGAGCAGACCTGCCTCGCCGCCAACGCCGTCGACTTTGGCGACCTGCTCTTGCACACGGTCACGCTCCTCGAGCGCGAGCCCGAGGTGTGCGCGACGCTGCAAGCGCGCTGGAGTCACGTGCTCGTCGACGAGTACCAGGACACGAACCCCGTGCAGTACTCGATCGTCAAGCGCCTCGTGACGCCGACCCATAGCCTCACGGTGGTCGGCGACGACGACCAGTCGATTTACCGCTGGCGCGGCGCCGATGTCGGCAACATCCTGCGCTTCGAGCGCGACTTTCCCGGCGCCGAGCTCGTGCGCCTCGAGCAGAACTATCGCTCGACCGGCATCATCCTCGATGCGGCGAACGGCGTCATCGCGCACAACGCGGCGCGCAAAGGCAAGACGCTCTACACGCGCGGCGGGCGCGGCGAGAAGTTGCACCTCTGCCTCTACCACTCCGAGCGCGACGAGGGCGAAGGGGTCGGCGACCTCGTGCAGACGGCGCTCGGCCGCTCGGTGCCGGCCTCCGAAATCGCCATCCTCTATCGCACCAACGCCCAGTCGCGCCCCATTGAAGACGCGCTGCGCCGCCGCCGCGTGCCCTACGCCATCTTCGGGGGCGTGCGCTTTTACGACCGGCGCGAGATCAAAGATGCGCTCGGCTATCTGCGCCTGCTCGTCAACCCGCGCTCCGACATCGACTTCTTGCGCGTCGTCAACGCGCCGGCGCGCGGCATCGGCAAGACCACGCTCGAGCGCCTCCTCGAGGCGGCGCGCGGCAGCGGCGTCTCGCTCTATCAAGCGGCGACGCGGGTCGCGAGCGGCGAGGTCACGCTCGCCGGCCGGGCCAACAAGGGGCTCGTCGATTTCGTCGTGCTCATGGAGCAACTGCGCGGCCTCGAGGGCCAAGAGCCGCTCGGCCGCCTGCTCGAGCGGGTGCTCGAGGAGTCGGGGTACTTGCAGGCCCTCAAGAACGACGAGACCGATGACGCCGCCGATCGCATCGACAACTTGGCCGAGCTCGTCGCGGCGCTCGACGAGTATGTCGAGCTCGACGCCGACGCCTCGCTCGCGGGCTTCGTCGAGCAGGCCTCGCTCGCTACGGACGTCGACGGCCTGCAAGACGACGCCGGTCAGGTCTCGCTCATGACGCTGCACACGGCCAAGGGCCTCGAGTTCACCGAGGTCTTCTTGCCCGGGCTCGAAGAGGGGTTGTTCCCGCACAGCCGCAGCCTCGCCGAGCGGCCGGCCTTAGAAGAAGAGCGGCGGCTCTGCTACGTCGGCCTGACGCGCGCCAAGGAGCGCCTGCACCTTTCGGCCGCTCGCGTGCGCTCACATTTTGGCGAGCCGCGCTGGAGTGAGCTGTCGCGCTTCGTGGCCGAGATCCCGGGTGACCTCTTGGCGCTCGGCGACGATCTTGCGGCGGGCACGACTACGGCACGCGCCGCGCATGGGGCGCCGGCTGCCGCGGCGCACGACGAGGCCTACGATTCGCTCGACGGTTCGCGCTACGTCGAGTACTTCGACACGCCCCAAGTCATGCCCGCCCCCGCGGCTCGGGGCGGCTCGAATGGCGCCGAGTTCGTGCCGGGCACGCGCGTCTTTCACGCCTCGTTTGGTGAGGGGCGCGTGCTCGACTGCGAAGGCAGCGGCCCGCGTCAGAAGCTGACCATCGAGTTTCCCGGCGTCGGTCGCAAGACCATCGTGGCGCGTTTCGTCGACAAGCGGTAGGGTCGCCCATGTCCGCGACTTTGCCTGCCCCCGCTTTCCCGCGCGTCTTTTGGGCCGCCAACACGACCGAGCTCTTCGAGCGCGCGGCCTACTATTCGATGGCGAGCTTCGTCGTCATCTACTTGGGGCAGCTCGGCCTCGGCGCTTACTGGCCGAGCACGCTCAACAGTCTCCTGTGGACGCTCGTGTACTTCTTGCCCATCGTCTCGGGCACCATCGCCGACCAGATAGGCTTTCGGCGGGCGTTGCTCGGCGCTTGCGTGCTGCTCGCCGTCGGCTACTTCGCGATGGGCTATCCTGTGTGGTTCGGCGGCGCGACGCTCGCGGCCGACGTGTCCCCCGCCGTCTCGGCGTCGGGGAGCGTCGTCGCCGCGCTCGTCATCGGCATCACGTTGATTGGCCTCGGCGGCTCGATCGTTAAGCCGTGCATCTCGGGCACCGTGCAAAAGAGCGCCGGCGCCCGTGCCACGCTCGCCTTCGCCATCTTCTACATGGTCATCAATATAGGCTCGCTCGTCGGTCGCGCCGTCGCCTTTACGGCGCGACGTGACGCGAGCTTGAGCGTCATCTTCGCGGTCGCCATGGTCGCTACCGTCTTGGCGCTGCTCGTCGTGCTCTTCGTCTACAAGGAGCCGCCGCGCGCGCCAGTGCTCGTGGGTGACACGCGCCCGCGCAAGTCCGTAGGCCGGGTGCTGCTCGACATGGTGCTCGTACTGCAAAACCGGCGCTTCGCGTTGTTTCTCGTCGTCTCGAGTGGCTTTTGGTTTCTCTACACGCAGGTCTACAACGTGCTGCCGCTCTACGTGAAGCGCGTCGTCGAGACGAGTCCGGCGATGGATCTGTACACGGTGGCCAACCCGCTCGTCATCGTCACGTGCCAGCTCCTCGTGACGCGCTGGTTCGGCAAAATGCGTCCCATCCGCTCGATCGTCATCGGCACGATCATCATCGGCGTAGCGATGCTCGCCAATCTGCTGCCGCTCTACACGGCTGGAGGAGTGCGAGCGCTTGGCGTCGCGGCGCTGCCGATTGGCTCGCTGGCCGTGATTCTGACCGTCGCCCTCATCGCGTTTGGCGAGCTGTTCACCTCGCCGCGCATGTACGAGTGGATCGGCGCGCTCGCGCCGAAGGGCCAAGAGGGGCTGTTCCTCGGCTACGCGAACTTGCCGGTGGCGATTGGCTCACTCGTCGGCGGGCCGGTCGGGGCGGTCATCTTCAACGAGATCATGTGCGAGGGCGCGAGCAAGCGCGCCGATGGGTTGCTCGACCTCGTGCCCGCCGCGGCGGCGAAGGGCTGGTTGCTGCTCATGGCCATCGGCATGGCGTCGGCCGCGAGCATGTGGCTGTACAATCGCTGGCTCGAGCGGCAGCCGCCGGGACGTAGCGCTGGCGCGTGAGCACGGGTTGTGCCCGGGGTACGCTGCCCGCGCCGCCCGGCTACGGCTCGGCGCTCGGCCCCGGCAAGTACGGACGCGACAGATCGCGCGGGCCGCTCGCGGTGCAGACGATATCGTCCTCGAGGCGCATACCACCGCAGGGCACGAGCCGCTCGACGAGCGGCCAATCGACGAGCGCCGCGTTCGGGCCCGCGCGCAGCGCCGCGAGCAGCATGGGGATGAAGTACAGTCCGGGCTCGATGGTGACCACGTGGCCGAGTTCGAGCTCGCGCGTGTTGCGCAGCGCCTTGTGCTCGGCCGGTGGAGCCTTGGTGCCGCCCTCGGGCGCCGCCTGCCGACCGCCGATGTCGTGCACTTGAATGCCGAGGTGGTGGCCGACGCCATGCGGCAGGAACGTGCGCGTCACGCCGCTCGCGAGCGCCTCAGCGGGGCTCGCACGCACGATGCCGACCGCGGTGAGCAGCGCCGCGACTTTGGCGTGCGCGGCAAAGTGAATCTCGGGGTACGCGCGCCCGACGGTCACCATCGCGACGAGCTCGCGCTGCAGAACATCGAGGCCGCGCAGCAACGTCCGAAACTCGGGCTCGGCCGCGTCGGTGACCACCGTGCGCGTGATGTCGGAGGCGTACCCAGCCGTGGTGGCGCCAGCGTCGAGCAAGAACGTGCGGCGCGGCCCGGCCAAAGGCCCGCGCTTGTTCTGATAGTGCAGCGTCGCCGACTTCTCGTTTTGCGCGACGATGGTCTCGAATGGATTGTCGCGCTCGAGCTGCTCCGAGCCGCGCAAGTACGCCGCATGCGCCTCGCGCTCGGAGGCGCCAGCCCAGAACGCCGCCTGCGCCGCGCGATGTCCGGCCGCGCTTTGCTGCGCCGCGCTTTCGATCGCGGCCACCTCGTACTCGGTCTTGGTGGCGCGATGCCAATCGAGCGGCCGCAGCAGTCCCTCCGGCTCGCAGAGCTCGGGCGGGATGCCGAGCGCGGCCGCGGTGGCGGGCGAGTTGCCGATGTAGGCCGTGCGTCCGAGCGGTCCGAGCGCCGCCGGCACGTCCTCGGGCGTCGCCACCTCGAGCAGCTCGACCTCGGACTGCCAGTACGAGGGCGCGAGCGGGCTCACCTCGTACCAGAAGTCGCGCGGCACGACGCGCACGAGGCGCGGCTTGTGTCCCGGCCGAGCGAGCAAGCAATGATCGGGCCCCACGAGCGGCACGTAGCGGGCAAAGTGGGGCGTCGGTCGAAAGACGATGTCTTGATCGTCCGCATGATAGCTCGCCGTCGCGCCGGCGTGCAGCACCACCGCGTCGAGCGCCGCGCCTCGGCGCCCGGCGCGCTCGAGGGCGTCGACGAGAAAGCGCTCGAGCGCCGCGAGGTGATCTCGATAGAGCGTCAGGTTCATCGGTCGGGCCTTGGGCTAGAGCGTCATTTGCAGAGCGAGTAGCTCCTAGGCTTTGGGCGGTTGCGCCACCGCGCTCGGTGTCGTGGCCGCGATCGTATTCGCGCTGCCCTTCTTCTTGCGTCGCAGCACGAGTGCCAACGTCAACGCCGCGACGCCGCCGACGCCCATGCCGACGAGTTGGCCGTGCAACAAGGCAGCCATCGTCGTGCGCGTAACCTCGACGCAGCTGCACATGGCGGAGCTCGTGCCGCCCGGGCTGTTGTACCACACCTGGACATTGTGAACGACGAGGCTCGCTACGGCGAAGCCGGCGAAGGCGCCACCGCAGACGTACAGCAACAGGCTCTTGAAGGTCGACATGGGACGATCAAATACACCGCGCCGCGCGCGAAGTCACCTCGAGGTTGCCGCGCGCGTCGCTGCTCTGGCGCGCGACCAGGGCTCGCCTTATGCTAACCCGCGTTCATGACTCTCCTGCTGCTCTTCCTCGCCGCTCTCGCCGCGGGCGCCGTCAATTCGGTCGCCGGCGGCGGCACGCTCATCACGTTTCCGTCCCTCCTCGCGGCCGGCATCTCGCCGATCGCGGCCAACGCCACGAGCACCTTCGCTCTTGTGCCAGGCTCGTTCGGCGCGCTCGTCGGCTACCGCGCCGAGGTTGCCAACGACCGCCGACATCTGTTGTGGATCGGTCTGCCGAGCCTCGTCGGCGGTGGGCTCGGCGCGCTGCTCGTGCTGCGCGCCGGCGATGCCTTGTTCGCACGCCTCGTGCCCTGGCTCATCTTCTCGGCCACTGCGTTCTTCATCCTCAACGAGCCGCTGCGGCGCTTCGTTGGCGCGAAGGTCGCGGGTCCGGCTGGCGCCCCGGGCGCGAGCGGCGCGCCCCAGCCGAGCCTCGAGGCGCGCGTCGGCGTCGTGCTTTTCCAGTTCGTGGTATCCCTCTACGGCGGCTTCTTTGGCGCGGGCATGGGCATCCTCATGCTCGCCGCGTTCGGCATGCTCGGCTTTGGGGGGCTGCATCGCTTGAACGCGCTCAAGAACTACGCGGCCGTGTGCATCAACTCGGTGGCGTCGCTTGCCTTCATCTTGGGCGGCCGCGTGCACTGGCACTTGGCGCTGCTCATGGCGACCGGGGCCATCATCGGCGGCTACGGCGGCGCTGGCGTAGCGCGGCGCATCGGTGAGCGGCACGTGCGCCGTATCGTCGTCCTCGTCGGTCTGACGATTGGCTGCCTCATGCTCTATCGGCAAGAGCGCTAGTTTACTTGAAGCTCGCGAGCGCCTTCATGTAGTTGGCGCGCTCGTAGGCGGCCGGCTCGGCGCACGAGCGCTGGCTCATGCTGCCCTGCAGTTGCTTCACCGAGGCGTACTCGTTTTGATCCATGAAGCGTACCATGTCGCGGCGCACCGTGCCGAGATGGGCCACGCCGTTTTTGAGCAAGGCCGAGGTCATCATGGTCACGTCGGCGCCGGCCATGAGCATCTTGAGCGCGTCTTTGTAGGTGTGCACGCCGCTCGAGGCGGCGAGGCTGGCCGTGATGCGTCCGTGCAGGATCGCGATCCACCGCATCGGCAGGCGCGCCGCGTCCGAGGTGGAGAGCTCGACGCTCGCTTGGACTTGCTTCGCGTCGATGTCGATGTCGGGCTGATAGAAGCGGTTGAACAAGACCAGGCCGTCGGCGCCGGCTTCACTCAAGCGCGTCGCCATGTTGGCGACCGACGTGAAGAACGGGCTCAGCTTCATGGCCACCGGCACCTTGACAGCCTGTTTGACGGCGCGCAGTACGCTCACGTAGCGCTGCTCGATGTCGGAGCCGGTGAGCGTTGGGTCAGTCGCCACGTAGTACAGGTTCATCTCGATGGCGTCGGCGCCCGCTTCTTCGAGCTTCGTGGCGTAGTCGATCCAGCCGCCGTCTGAGACGCCGTTGAGGCTTGCGATAACGGGGATCTTGACCGCCGCCTTCGCTTTTCGCACGTGCTCGAGATACTCCTCGGGGCCGAGCTTGTAGTTGCCGAGGTCGGGAAAGTACGACACTGCCTCGGCGTTGGCGTTGGCGGTCTTGACGAGGTAGTGGTCGAGCTCGAGTTGGTCGTGTTTGATCTGCTCCTCGAAGAGCGAGTGCAGTACGACCGCGCCCGCCCCGGCGTCCTCCATCGCGCGAAGGTTGCTGATCTTTTCGCTCAAGGGCGAAGCCGACGGCACGAGTGGACTGTCGAGCTTCAATCCGAGGTAGGTGGTGCTCAGATCCATAGGTCAACCCCTCACGGCCTGCAGCCCCCGTGGCCACTCTTGCCTTGGCCTTTGGATGCCGGAGGTGAGCGAGCGGAGCACGCAAAAGATCTTGCCCTCTTGGCGCTCGCTCTTGTACGGCAGGCATGGCCAGCGTGACTGCGATGCCTCGCCGCGCCGCGCGCTGCCTTTTCTTGGAGTAGCGATGCGTCGGTTACCTTTGCTTCTCGCGTTGACGCAGGTTGTCACGGCACCGCAGCCGTGCGCCGCAAGCGAGGCGCCGGCTCTGCGTGTCGCCCTGCATGCTCTCACCGGTGAGGCCGACTTGCGCCGCGCGGCGCTCCTGCGCGGTGCCCTGCAACGTGAGCTCGAGAAGCTCGAGGGCCTCGTCGTCGCAGACGCCCTGAGCGCGGAGGCGCGCAGCGATCGATCGAACGAGTGTGCCGACAGCGCCAGTCCGTCGTGCCTCACGCGGCTCGCCGCGGCCCTCGGCGCCGACGAGGTCGTCCGCGGCAACGTCGCCTACCTCGGCGACACGGCCGTCCTGTCGCTCAAGCGCATTCGCCTGCGTGATGTGGTGGTGGTGCAGGCTACGACGCGGCGTCTCGCGGCGGACAACGGCGTGGGCTTGCTGCTCGTGCTCGGCGAGGCGGTGCAGGATCTGTTCCCGGAGCGGCGGGCGAAGGCTGGCGAGCACTTAGGCGTCCCGATCGCCGTGGCGAGCCGCTTCGCTCCGTCGGCCGTGCGGCCGTGGCTGGTTTGGAGCGGGGCCGCGGCTACGGCGCTCGCAGCCGCTGGCGGGGGTGCGTTCGCCCTGTCGGCGAGAAGCGCCGAGAAGGACTACCAACGGTTCATAGCCATTGCCGCGACGACACCGGTCGATGGCAGAACGCTCATCGGGCTCGCAGATAGGGCCAGGACACGCACGACCTACGCCAACCTCTGCTGGGGGGCGACCGCGGTCCTTGGCCTCGGCACGGCGCTGCTCGGCTGGTTTGCGGATTGGGGCGCCGATCCCGACTGGCTCGTCGTGCCGAGCGTCGCGTCGAGCGTCGTGCCTGGCCGAGGTACCGTGCTCACAATTCACGCGACGGTGCGCGAGTGAGTGCGTCTGCCGCGGGTTCTTCGTCGGCCCGCGCGTCTGACGTCGCCGCGAAGCGCGCCCCGACGCCGGGCGCTCCCTCTGCGCCCGCGTCAGGCGAGGGGCTGCCGCGCTTCGCCCCCTGGCTGCTCGTCGTCCTCGTGCTCGCCGTGCAGGCGTACTTGGCGCTGTGCATCTACAAGCCCTGGGGCGTCTTCTTCGGCGCTGGCGACATGGGGGGCTACGGCTTCGGCGAGATGTTCTTTCGCAAAAACTTCGGGTGGTGGCCCCTGCCGCACGTGACGCTGTGGACCGACGAGATCGCCTACCCCTACGGCATCGAATTCGTCGCCCATGGCTGGAGCCTCGAGCGCCATTACTTTACGACCGCGCTGCGGGCGCTCTTCGAAGTAGGGCCGTGGCTGCAGACCTACGCGCTGCTCGGGCAGCTGGTCGGCGTCATCGGTACCGCTATGCTGACGCGCAAGCAGCTCGAGCCCTGGCCGCGCGCTCTCGTGCTGCTCGCCGTCTCGTGCTTCTCCTTCGCCGCCTGGTGCAAGTACCCGGCGCATATGAATCTGTCGATCATCCACTGGGCCGTGCTCGGCATCGTCGCCGACGCCTTGTGGTATCGACACCTGCTCGCCGGCACGTTGACGGTGCGCCGCGTCGCCTGGCGGGTCGCGCTGCTCTTTGCGGTCCTTGGCCTCGACATTGGCTACGTCGCCGGACTGTCGCTCACGTCGTTCACCGTGTTTTGCGTGGCTGCGCTCGCGCATCGTGCTGGTCCCTTGGCGTCGCGCGCCGAGCTCGCCCGCGTCCCGGCGCGCTGGTGGCACGATCTCGGCCTGGCCGTGCGCGCGGTCGGGAGCGAATGGCACGCCCGGCCCGCTGCGCTCGTGGCGCCGCTCATCGTGACGCTCGGGCTCGCGTATCTCTATCTGCCGATCTTGGCGCACGTCGTGCTGCGCTTCGGCGCGTATTCCTTCGGCCACTCGGGGATTTGGTGGGCCAATCCGCTGCGGCTCGTGCTGCCCTGGTTTCCGGGCGTGCCCGAGCAGGGGCCCTTCATCACGCAAATCCTCTCCGACTCCCCCGAGATGCAGGGCGCCATGTCGCCCGGCTGGACGCTGACCTTCCCGGCGGCGCTCGGCGCATGGTGCATCGTCAAGCGGCGCCTGCGCGTTGGCTATCCGCTCCTCGCGTTGGTCGCGCTCCTGCTCGCTTATCACCCCGAGAACTTCCCGGTGCTCAAAGCGCTACCGTGGTTTCGCGAGCTGCGCGTCGCCGGCCGCGTGAGCCTCGTGTTTCCCGTGCTCTTTGCGCTCATCGCTGGCTGCGGCGTGCCCCCTTGGGTGGCTGAGCGCATGAGCCGCGGTGAGGGGGCCCGGCGCCGCCTGCGCCTGCTCGCCATTGCCTGGGCACTGTGCGCCGTCGCCGAGCTCGCGGGCTTCGCCCATCTGCATCGGTTCATGCAGCCCGTCGCTGCGGCGCCCCTGCTTGCCTACACGAGCGCGGTGCGCGCGGCGCCGGGCAGCGCTTTGCTCGAGTGGCCGCTGTGCGTCGCCGGGGGCAACGGCGTCGGCACGCGCCAATTCTGTCCGCTTTACGGCCGCAACGAGGTCACCATGGGCCTCGCCGATCTGCACGACAAGAAGCTCGTCAACTTCTACCTCGGCCGCGTGGCCCGCTCACAGCTTTCGCCCCTATATGAGGCGGGCTGGTCGTCGCTCCTGCGTGACGGCTCCGATGACGGCGAGCGCTACTTCGACAAGCTGCCGAAGTGTCTCGACGAGGCGGGCTTCGCCTTCTTCGCCCGCTTCTTGGCGCTCGGGGACTTTGCCGGCCTGCAACTGTATCCAGATCTGTTGCCCGCGGGCTGTCCGCAAGAGTTTTATGCCCGCTTCGGCGCGCCCTGCGCCGAAACCACGCTGCCTGGCCCGGGGCGGGTGCAGTTCATTGCGCGGCCGGCCGCCCTCGCTGGGCAGACCGACCTCGCGGCCGCGCGACAGCTCCAGTATTTGCCCGACCTCGCGCCCGGGCGCTACTCACTCACTCGCTCGCTCGCCGCGCTCGACGTCTCGAAGCTCGGCGATGAGCGCGACATCGCGCCCTGGGGCATGCACGGCGTGCGCAAGGTGCGGCCGCAGGCGCTGCGCGTCGGCTTCGCGCAACGCGCCCCGGCGACGGTCGGCCTCGAGCTGTCGCTCTATGCGGGTCTCGCCGAGCAGCGCGTGACGCTGTTGCTCGATGGCCGGGTGCTTGGCGATACGGCGCTTGCGCCCTGCGCGTGGACGAGCGTCCGCGCGCCGCCGGCTCTGCTGCCGCCTGGTCGTCATGTGTTCGAGGTGCGTTTCGCGATGGCGCCGAGCGTGCTTGGGGCCTTGTCGGCGGGGCTTGGCGCGTGTCGTGGTGATGGCCTTTGGCGCCACCTGCGCCAGTTTAGTACCGACAACGTGGCGTTTTTTGGGAGTGGGGATCTTGTGGTGACGCGGTAGTCGCCTGTCTGGTCGGCTGTTACAGATCGCAACCGCTCGACAGCACGGCGATTGTTACAACTCTGCCCGTACCGCAACACTACCAGCGCTCGTCACTGAACGCGACCAAGCATGATCGCCGCGTCGCGTTCGACGGCCGTTGGGTTCGCGAGCCGCGCGAGCTCGGCGAACGTGGTGAGCGCCCGGCGCGCGACGGCGTGCCTCTCTGCTAGTCGGTCCACCGCACCCCCTCGCGCATGACCCGCTCGCGAAACGCCGGGTCACACTGCGCCAGATCGACGAGGTCGACGTCGTAGGGCACTTGGCTCTCCTCGAGCCGCTCGTTGATCTCGGCCAACACGCCCTGCGGCAGTGGCTCCTCGGCAAGGACGGCGACGTCGATGTCACTCAACCGGTCGGCGCGATTGGTGGCGTAGGAGCCGAACAGCAGCACCACGGCGTCTTGGCCGGCGAGGCCAGCGAGCACGATCCGACGAACTTCCGCCAGCGCCCAGCGTGCTATCGCCGGGTCCGGACCGAATGGCACCGTGGCGCGCGTCGAGGAAGGCATGGCTATGAACCTAGAGAGGCGCTCGGTGGCTGTCAACTTCGCCCAACCGCTCGAACATCGAACGCGGCCTACCACATCGAACGTGGCCTACCACATCGAACGCGGTCGGGCTTGTTGCCTCGCCCACCTTTGTGGCATGTTGGCCTCACACGCCGCGCGCACACTGCGGCGCCTTTCGAGCTAGTAGGCCCATGGAACCCGGATTCAAACGCGAGACTCTCCCGCAGGACATTGAGGCCTTCCGCGCTGACGCGGCGCGCCTCGAGCAAAAGGCTTTCGTCGCCGGGCTCAAGGGCCCGTGCTTGCTCTACGCGCGCAGCAAGCTGTGGGATCCGCTGCTCGTCATGACCGCCAAAGAGACGGACGCCGAGGGCACGAAGCTCGTCTCGTACGACATCGCGGCGGGCGGCCACACGTTCTTGAGCCCCATCCGCAAGCACGTCACGAGCCCGGCCGATCCGCTCATCTACCTCGGGCGCGCGCCCGACAACGATGTGGTCGTGCCCATTGCTACTGTCTCCTCGCGGCACGCGTCCTTCAAGCCCCCGGCGGGCGGCAATGGCGACTGGATCGTGACCGACATCGACTCGCGCAACGGCACCTTCCTCAACGAGGAACGCCTCGAGTCGCAGGTCGAGACGAAGGTGCCCGACGGCGAGTACCTGCGCCTCGGCGGTAACCTCATCGCCTGGTTCGTCTACCCGGCGCGCCTCTGGACCTTGCTGCGCAATCCGGCCGAGCTCGCCAAGCTCACCGACTTGTAGGCGGGCTCGCAGGCGCGCTCGCCGGCCGGCGCACGACGCGCAGCTCGAGAAACAAGAGCAGCCGCTCGCCCGACAGGTAGTAGAAGACGCGTCCGCCAAAGCGCAGGCAATCGCCACTCGTCACCGTGACGCGCTCGCCGGGCTCGACGCGCCGGGCGTTGATGAAGGTGCCGTTCGACGAGTTTTGATCGAGCAGCACGAGGTGCTCGCCCTCGCCTTCGAACACCGCGTGCACCGATGAGACCGTCGGGTCGGCGATGAGGATGTCGTTGCGCTTGGCGCGACCGACGCAGACATGCGGAGAAGGGTTTTGACCCGACTTGACGACGGGCACGACAGCGGACTCGTCGCCGACGAGATCTTGCAGGGCGAGCATGCGCTCGACGCGCTCGCGCGTCTCCTCAGCGAATTCTTTGAGATTGACGCGCTGCGTGCGCCACTGGCCGCTCGTTTCGCCGCCGCGCTCGTTGACGCTCGCGGCCGGTAGGACCACCTCGCGTACCGAGGCGGCTTCGATGAGCACCGGCGGTCCGGCGTGCGCTCTGCCGCCGGCCTGCAAGCGCTCGCGCTCTCGCGCGAGGTGGTCGCCGACCGTGGCCATGCCTGCTCGGCTTATGCGATGTCGGTCGGCTTGTCCACTAGGGCGTGCCGCACGGCCAAGTGCTCGGCCTGCGTGCGCGCGCTCATCACGGCGGCGACCGCAGCGTGCGGTGCGGCGTGGGGCGTGGCATGGCCGAAGACGTGACGCACGCGCGCCTTCGCCCCTTCGAGCAGCGAGTAGATGGCCGGCACGACGAGCAACGTCAGCGCCGTCGAGGTAATGAGGCCGCCGATGACCGCGACCGCCATCGATGAGCGCATCTCGGCGCCTTCGCCGAGGCCGATGGCGATGGGCAGCATGCCGACGATCATGGCCGCCGTGGTCATGAGGATGGGGCGCAAGCGCGTGGCGCCGGCCTCGATCATGGCGTCGCGGACCGAGGCGCCGCTCGCGCGGCGCTGGTTGGCGCGATCCACCAAAAGAATGGCGTTCTTGGTGACGAGGCCCATGAGCATGATGATGCCGATGAAGGCCATCAAGCTAAACGTCTGGCGGGCGACGAGCAGACCGCCAAAGGCCCCGACCACCGAGAGCGGCAGCGACACCATGATGGTGAGCGGATGCAAGAAGCTCTCGAACTGCGCGGCGAGCACCATGTAGATGAGCAGCACGCCGAGCAAGAGCGCCGCCGTCATGTTGAGGAACGACTCGCGCATGATCTCGCCCTGGCCGGCGAGGGCGAAGTGCACGCCCGCGGGCATGATCTCGTCGGCGACCGCGCGCGCGATCGTCTGCGCCTCGCCCATCGCGAGCCCTTCGAGGTTGCCGTACACGGTGACCTGGCGCACGCGGTCTTGGCGGTCGATCTGCGCCGAGGCGTCCTCGGTGACCGGGCGTACGAGCTCGCCGAGCTCGACGAGCGCGCCGCTCATACCGCGCAACGGCATGCTGAGCACCGCCGACTTGTCGGTGCGGTAGCGCTCCGGTGCCTTGACGACGACGTCGTAGCGATCCGAGCCCTCGCGAAACTGCGAGGTCGGTGTACCGTTGATGGCGGTGCGAATGGCGAGCGCCACCTGCGCCGGCGCGAGGCCAGCCGCGGCCACCTTCTCGCGGTCGATCGTGAAGCCGAACTGCGGGCGCGCGCCGCGATCGCTGATGGTCAGATCGACAAAGCCCTTGCGCTTCTTGAGCTCCTCGACCAAGCGCAGCGCGGTCGTCCGTAGCTGCTTCGAGTCGTCGCCGCGTAGCTGGACATTGAGGGGCACCATGAACTCGCCGCCGCCCGCGGCGCCGGCCTGCGCGGCGCGGCCGACCGAGATGTTGGCGCCTGGGAACACTTCGGCGAAGTGATGACGCAATGCCGTCGCAATGGCCTCCTGGCCGCGCGCGCGCTCTTTGACGCCGACGAGCTTGAGGAACACCTTGCCTTCGTTGACCTTCTGGCGCTGCCCGGTGCCGACCTGCACGAGCGTATGGCGTAGCTCTGGGACGACCTCGGCGGCGGCGCGCGCGATGTCGAGCCCCCGCTGGTAGCTCACCTCGACGCTCGTGCCTTCGGGCATCGAGTAGCCGGCGTCGAGCTCGCCTTGGTCCATGGCCGGCTGGAACTCGGTCGGCACGAAGCGCGCCATGAAGATGGCGAGCACGAAGGCGACGACGCCGGCGAGCACTGTGAGGCCGCGGTGATGCAAGACCCAGCCGACGGTGCGTCGGTACTGTCGATCCACGACATCGAGCACGCGGCCGATCGCCTGCGCGATGCTGCCAGGCGCATGGTGGCGCAAGAGCTGCGCCGAGGCCATCGGTGTCAGCGTAAACGAGACGAAGAGCGAGATCATGACCGCGAAGGCGACGGTCAAGCCGAACTCGAAGAAGAAGCGGCCGGCTAGGCCGTCCATGAAGGCGACCGGCACGAACACGGCGACGATGGCGAGCGTCGTGGCGAGCACGGCGAGACCGATTTCGCTGACGCCCTCCTTGGCCGCTTGCACGGGCGTCTTGCCCATCTCGAGGTGGCGGTGGATGTTCTCGATGACGACGATGGCGTCGTCGATGAGCATGCCGATGGAGAGCGACAGCGCCATCATGGTCAACATGTTCGAGGTGAAGTGCATGGCGCGCATGAAGGCGAACGTCGCGACGACACTCGTCGGCAGCGCGAGGGCGCTGATGAAGGTAGCGCGCACATCGCGCAAGAAGAGCAAGATGACGAGCACCGCGAGGATGCCGCCGAAGACGAGGTCAAAACCCACGTCCTCGATGGCGCGCTTGGTGAACGTCGAGGCGTTTTGCACCTCGCCTAGGTGGTAGCCGGCGGGCATGCGGAGCTTGTTGCTCTTGACCGCGTCGAGCACGAGGTCGGCGACCGCGACGGTGTTGGCGTCGGACTGCTTGCGCACGAGCAATGCCAAGGCGCGCTTGCCATCGTAGGCCGCGATCGTGCGGGCCTCCTCGGCGCCGTCGACAACCGAGGCCACGTCGGCGAGTGTCACCGGTGCGCCGCCAAAGCTCGTAATGACGAGGCCGCGCAGCTGCGCGAGCGAGCCCGCTTCGCCGTGCGTCTTGACGAGCAGCTCCTTGCCGCCCGTGGTGATGCGTCCACCCGGCACGTCGATGTTGCCGCCTTGCAGGGCTTGTTGCACGTCGGGGAGCGTCAGGCCGTAGGTGCGCAGGCGCTCAGGGTCGGCGATGACTTGGATCTCGCGCTTCTGCCGGCCGATGATGTCGACCGTGCCGACGCCCTTCATGCGCTGCAACTGCGCCCGCACCTGTTCTTCGGCCACGTAGGTGATCTTGGCCACCGAGTCGCCCGGGGCGCCGGTGAGCACGAGCGCGATGACCGGCGCGGCGCCGATGTCGATCTTCTCGATGATCGGAGTCTCGGCGTCGGTCGGCAAGTCGCGCTGCGCGCGCGCCACCTTGTCGCGCACATCCTGGGCGGCGCGGTCGGCGGGCACCGACAGCTCGAACTCGATGACCACGAAGCCGAAGCTCTCGACCGCGCTCGAGGTGATGCGCTTGATGCCCGAGATGGTCGATACGGCGTCTTCGAGCGGTTTGAGCACGCGCGTCTCGACGACCTCGGGGTCAGCGCCACGATAGAGGACCGAGATGCTTACGAAGGGCGCCTCGATCTTGGGCATCTGGTCGACGCCGAGCTTCGGGTAGGAAATGGCGCCGAAGACGAGCAGGAGCAGCGAGATGATGACCGTGAAGACCGGCCGGCGAATGAAGACGTCAAAGAGAGTCATTGCACCTTCACCTCAGGGCCGCTCGCGGCGCCCGCCTCGCTCATCATGGCCTCGCCGGTCTGCGCCTGTGACGTTACGCCGGGAAAGCGCACGCGCGCGTAGAGGCCGCCGAGCAGCGCATGGTCGCGGTTGTCGAGGCGAATCACGGCTTCGGCCGAGCGGGTCATCGAATCGATGACCTCGGGCATGCGGTCGATCTTGGCCTCGCGCTCGGCGTTGATGGCCGGCAGCGTCACGTGCACCGCCGTGCCGACATGCACTTGCGCGAGCAAGCGCTCGGGGATGGGCACGCGCACCTCGAGGGTCGAGGTGTCGACGAGTAAGAAGATGGCTGTGGGGGGCATGGTGGCGATCATTTGGCCCTCTTCGGCGGTCACGCGCGTCACGACGCCGGCGAACGGGGCGCGCATCGACGAGTCGGCGAGCGCCTGCTGCGCCATGCGCAGCGCCACGTCGGCTTGCGCGGCTTGAAGCTTAGCCATGTCGGCGCCGAGCTGCGCCTTCTCGACGCCTTGGCTCGTCATCGCGCCGCCTTTCATGAGCTCCTGGGCGCGGCGCAGGTCGTTGTTGGCGTTGGTCGCCCCGAGGTGCGCCATGTCGGCTGCCACCTTGGCCGCGTCGGCGCGCAGGGCGATGTCGGTCGTGTCGAGCACGCACAAGACCTGGCCCGTGGTGACGAGCGCGCCCTCGCGCGTCTTGATCGAGCTCAGGATGCCGCCAATCTTCGGTGACAAGCGTACGCTGCGCACCGGCTGTGCCACGCCCGAGGCCTCGAAGACTTCGCTCGCCTCGGCGCTCGGCGTGGCGGCGACGACAGGGGCGACTGCCGGCGCGCTCGGGCTCGCTTCGTTGCTCGGTGTGGCTTCGGCCGGTTTGCGGCAGCCGCCAGTGGCGAGGCCGAGAGCGAGGCCGAGAGCGAGCGGCGCGAAAGAGGGTCTAGAAAGCTTGGACATGGGAACACTCCGTCAAGAAGACCTAAGGTCACTTCGGATTAAAGGCGCCGGCGACCTTGAGCAGTCGCAGCGCCGCGATTTGCGAGTTCATCTTTTCGGCCACGTAGCCGAGCTCGGCTTGCGCGAGCGCCGTCGTGGCGTCCGAGACCTCGATCTGGGTCGCTACGCCGGTGTCGTAGTTGAGCGTCACGAGCTGCATGTTTTCGCGCGCGAGACGCCGCTGCTCCTCGGCCTTGAGGCGATTGGCGTGGGCGGTTTGCAGGTCCATCAGCGTGCGCTTGACCTCGTCGCGCACCTTGATCTCGGTGTTGCGGCGATTGGCTTCGGCCTCGACCGCCTTGGCCTCGGTGTCGCGCAGGTCGCTTTCGCGGGCGCCGCCATCGAAGATCGACCACGAGGCGCCGAGCGTGACCGCCCAGGCGTCATTGCGACCGGTGAAGCCCTGCACGTTGGCGTAGCGATAAAAGGCCGAGGCGACGACGTTCGGCAGGTACTTGAGCCACACGGCGTTGTGACTGCGTTGCGCTAAGGTTTCGCCGTCGCGAGCGATGCGCAGATCGATGCGATCGGCGTCGGCGGCACGCGTGAGGTCGGCTTCGTTCTCGGCGACTTCGGGCGTGGCCGGAGACTCGACCTCGAAGTCGCCCTCGCGATCGAGCAGCGTGCCGAGCGAGATCTTGAGCGAGGCGAGCAGGCGCTCGGCGTTGGCCACGTCTTGCTCGGCGCGAATGCGATCGATCTGCGCGCGCACGAGCTGGATGCGCGGCGCCGTGCCGGCGTCGAACCGTGTCTGCGCGTCGCGCTCGTGCAGGCGGTTGTTGTCGAGGAGCTGTCTTTGCACGCCGAGCAACTCCTTGATGTTGACGATGCTGTAGTAGAGCTGCGCCACGCCAAAGAGCACTTCGCGGCGCGCCATCTCTACTGACAGCTCGGCAATGTCGCCCGCGAGGTAAGCGTTGCGGATGGCCGCCACGAGCGACGGCACAAACACGGCCTGCGATACAGACGCTTGGGCGCCGAGCTGCGTCTTCTTTTGCAGCGTTATATCAATCAGCCCCGAGGGCATCATGACGAGGTTGGTCTGCGCGCCGGGCGGGTTGGTCAAGCTCGTGGGTTGCGCCGGGTCAAACACCGGGCCTTGCGGCGCGCCCACGTCGCGAATGAAGTAGCCGGTTGGCAACTGCAGCTGCGCGGCGCTGTCATTGAGCGTCGCGCTCGCGCCAAGCGACACCTGCGGCAAATAGCCCGACCAGGCCTTGCGCGCGTACTCGCGTGCTTGGTCGAGCCGTGCCCGCGCCGCCTTGAGATCGAGGTTGCCGGCCTCGGCCGCCGCGAACGCCTGCTCAAGCGACAGCACGTTGCTCGCGGCGGGCGTGGGCTCACCCGTCGCCGCTGCCGTCGTGGCGGCCGGCTCGCTCGCCGTCGCGTTACTGCTCGCCGATGACCCCGGGCTCGATTGCGCCAGGAGCAGGGACATCACTACCAGGATCGTCATCACGCCCTCTTCCTTCGTCGCGCCGGCGGCAGGGCCTCCCGACGCGTGTTCTTCCCCTCACGCTCGATAACGCTGCGCGCGCCGTCGAGGAACAAGCTGACGGCCCGCTCGGCGGCCGCCTCTTCATTGCGCACGTCACGTGCCAGCGATGTCTTTGTCGTTGGGTCAGCGCAGGCGAGCACGCGATTGAGCAACAGCCACGAGAACAGCATGCCCAGGAAAGCCTTGGCCAGTTGCGCGAGAACTCGCTTCTTGCCGAAGCCCAAGGCCTGCAAGTGCCGCGCAATCTCGGCCGCGCCGTCGTCAATCATGTGTAAGACCATCGTGGCGACTTCGGGGTTGCGCACGCCTTCAGCCACGACGATGCGCAGCAGTTCGAAGCGCTGCGGATCTTGGTGTTGTCGCAAGAACGATCGGGCGACTTGGCGCAGCAAGGCGGGTACCCGCTCCGGGTCGCACGCAGCGCCGTGCTCGTCGGCGCCGAGTGGCGCACAGATGCAAGCGGCGTCCTCACCGGCGCGGGCGTGGTGCAGCACTTCGAGGAACAGCGCCACCTTGTTGGCGAAGTGGCCATAGAGCGCCGCCTTCGACAGACCGACCGCTTCGGCGATTTCGTCCATGCTCGCCGCTTCGTAGCCCCTCTGGCTGAATACCGAGAGCGCCGCCTCGAGGATACGTTCGCGCCGCACGCGCACCCGCGCCGCTGGCTGATCGAGATCAGGTCGGTCGAGAGAATCGAACAGCGCGCGCTTGTTCTCGAAGTACAGGTACAACCCCGCGGTCGACAAGCCGGCGCGCGCGGCGATGCTCGCCATCGTGGCGCCGCCGAGCCCGTTCTCGCAGAAGCAGGCGAGCGCTGCGTCTTGAATGCGCTGCTTGACCGCGCCGCGGGTCGCGAGGAGGGTGTCGGCTGAATGAACCATGACTTACTGGTCGGATAGTATTCATTCTGGGTACGGAACGTCAAGTGTCATTCGCGCGAGTATCACCCGCGCGAGCCGCGATGGGGCTGCCTACGGCTAGGGTAGCGATCGTTCGCAGGCCAGCAGCCGCGTGAACACGCGCCAACCCTCGCCACCGCGCGCCGCTAAGGCCCCCGCGAGCGCTAGGTTCTCGTGCGTGCGTACGAGCCGCATGAGGGGCGCGGCGGCGCGGCGTTGCTCCCACAGCCGGTCGTCGGCCTCACTTAGGGCCTGCCGGGCGGCGCGAAACGCCGCATAGCTCTTCGAGTGCGCGAGGGTCTGCTCGATGGCGCCGCGGTCGCGCAGCACGGTCGCGCCAAAGTCAGGATGCCAAGGATCGTCGAGCACGGGCCAGCGCGCCAGAAGATCGGCGGCGGCCCGCCGCGCGGCTCGATCTTCGGCCTGTGCGGCTTGGTCAGCCTCGTCTGCGAGCTGGTCGACGGTGTCTTCGAGCTCCGCGAGGCTGTCTTTGGCCGCGGCCGCCGGGCCGAGTCGCGCTTCGAGCGCCGTGAGCACGGCCTGCTCCTCGGGCCAACTCACCGAACGTGAGCGGGAGGCGCCGATCTTCTTGTCACCGACGGCGTGTCGCAGCCAGCGCTCGCTCGACGTCGTTGGCACGTCGGGCGCCGGTGACGCGATGCGCGCATAGGCGTGCGCTTCGAGCAGCGAGATCTTGCCGTCGCCATCGAAGTCCACGGTGTCGCGCGGCAGCGCCGTGCCATCGCGCGCCCGGCCCGCTAAGGCGTTCAAGAAGTAAACACCGAAGCCTTCGTGGGCGCGGCGATCGGGGTCGGGATCACAGCCGGCGGCTTCTTGATTCCACGGTGAGGCAAAGAGGCCGCACCGATCGCGCGGGCTCGCGCCCTTCTTGCTGTCGGCGTCGACAAAGACGAGCTCCGCGAAGCCACCGCTAAAGCAGGTGGTAGCGATGATGCGCTGGCGGGTCCCGACCGGCGTTTGGTCGAGTAGCGCCACGAGCCCCCGAACATCGAGGCCCTCCTCGCCGAACAGGCTGACGCGGCTCTCTGCCGGAGTCTCGCCGGGCTCGCCGTGCCCGGCGATGTACAGCAGCAAAGCGCCACCGCGCGCGCTGGCGCTGGCCGCGGCGAGCTCTTGCGCAAGCGCTTCTTTTTGTGCCGCTGCGTCGATGGGGAGCTGCGCGGCGCGATAGTGGGCGTCGCGCCCGCCGCGCGGCGCAAAGAGCTCGGCGAGCGCGGCGACGATGGCGCTGCCGCGCGGCTGTGCGTCGAGCACTTGTACGCCAACGAAGCCAGGCCCCTTTGCGAAGAGCACGCGCATCGGCGCCGCGAAGACCTCACTCGCCAGGAGCAAGTCGTCCTCGATCGAGACCTGCGCCATCTCCGGGGTAGCCACCGCCCCAAGCAGCACCGTGCTGGCGCTGCCGCGCTTTGCTCGGGGCGTCGCCCGTCGCGCCTCTAGTCCCGCTTCTGCGACTCGCTCGCCTTGCTTCGTCGCCGCGCCGCTTCGTTCGTCGTTGGCGTCGCCGGTATCGTGGCGTCGACATCCCGATACGCACGATGCCAACGCCGTCACAGCGATGAGCGCGCTGCGGCGGCTACATCGTGGGCGGGCGTCGCGGCGCGTCACGCGCATCGGCGCTACTGCTCGTGCGGGAATCGCGATCGATCGTCTTGCCATGCGGCGCGTAGGCCCCTCGTGTGGAGCTGCGAGCCTAGGCCATCGCGCGTGTCCGGTAAAGACACCGTGTCGCTCGCCGTCTTCGTCCGACGCCTCCGTCACGCTCGGTCGTCTGTCTCGCTCAGTCGCCTTTACGGCGCGCGAGCAGGGAGCTAGAACCCCGACGTGAGATCGGGCTGGAAATCGTGGGGCGGCGTGGTGGCGCTAGGCCTGGCATCGTCGGGTTGCACGCTGTGGCTGCCTGAGTCGCTCGCTTTGGCGGTGCCCGCGCCCGCGGCGCCGGGCCAGCCGGTGCGACTCGAGATGCCTGCTGCGCTGCCGCGCGAGCCCGACACCTCGATTCCGGCGCGCCTCGTGGCCGGCGAGGTCATGAGCCTCGCCGAGCTCATCGACGTTGCCCTGCGCCACAACCCCGTCACCCGCAGCGCCTATTTCGCGGCGCGGGGCGCCGCCGCCGACCTGTCGTTTGCCCGCTCGGCGTATCTTCCGCAGCTCGAGCTCGACGCTTCGCTCGGCCACAGCAAGCAGGCCACCCTCGGCGGCGTCACCACGACCGATCTTACCGTCTACGGTCCGGCGCTCGCGCTCTCGTACCTGTTGTTCGACTTCGGCGGTCGCAGCGGTCGCGTCGATGGGGCGCGGGAAGCTCTCGTGGCGGCGACGTTCAGTCACAACAGCGCCATCGCCGACGCCGTCCTCGCCGTCGAAGAGGCTTACTACGATCTGCTGGCGCTGCAAGCCGGCGTGCTCGCCGCCGCTGCGGTGCACAAGGAGACCGAGCAGGCGCTGCGTGCGGCCGAGAGCCGCCGCGACACCGGCGTCGCGACCATCGCCGAAGTCTTGCAGGCGAGGACCGCGCGCTCGCAGGCTAATTTGAGCCTGCAGCGTCTTGCCGGTCAGGAGCAAAGCGCCCGTGGGGTTTTGGCCTGCGCTCTCGGCCTGCCGGCGACGACGACGGTGACGGTGGGCGCGCTGCCCGACAGCTTACCGGTGGCACGCGCGGCAGAGGAGGTCGGCGCCTTTGTCGCCCGGGCTTTGCGCGATCGCCCGGAGCTCGCGACGGCGCGCGCCTTGGCCCTGCGTGCCGAAGCTCTCGTTGACGCCTCGCGCTCGAGCGCCTTGCCGACGCTCGGCTTACTCGCCGGCGTCAATCGCCAGTACTACGATCCGCGCCCGAACAAGTCCTTCAACGACAACTGGTCAGCGCAGCTGCTCTTGCGCATCCCGCTCTTCGATGGTTTCGCGGCGCTCTTTGCGTCGCGTCGGGCGCGCGCCGATGCCGAGCGAGCGGCCGTGCAAGCCGAGGGCGTCGAGCAGCAGGTGACGCTCGAGGTGTGGGTGAGCTACCATGAACTCGAGACCGCAACTCAAAGTCTCGCGACAGCGCGCGATCTATTGGCGAGCGCTGAGCAGTCGGAGCGCGTGGCTATGGGGCGTTATCAAGAAGGGGTCGGAAGCCTGCTCGAGCTGCTCACGGCCGAGGCGGCGCTCGCCAACGCCAGAGCCGCCGAGATCGGTAGCCGCGCCGATTGGCTACGCGCCGTCGCGCGCCTGGCGCACAGCACCGGAACGCTCGAGCCGCACGAGGCGGCGAGCGCGCTGCTTGGGGAGATGCGATGAGGCAACGAAGAGGTGAGTCAAGCGCGGCCCAATTGTCCCGCCGTGCCGCGCGGCAGCGCAGCGCACCGCTCCTCGTGCTCGCACTCGCGCTCGCCAGCGCGTGCTCGGCCGAGGGACGCGGCCGTGCGCGGGGCAGCGATGCCGTCCCGGTCAAGGTCGACGCGGTGGCACGCAAGTCGATGCCCGTTGACCTCGCGGCGGTTGGCACGCTCGAAGCCTACTCGACCGTTGCGGTGACGGCGCAGGTCACCGGCATTATCGAGGCCGTGCTCTTCAAAGAGGGGCAGGAAGTCGCGGCCGGCGCTTTGCTCGCTCGGCTCGATGCTCGACCCTACCAGGCGGCGCTTGCCGAAGCCGAGGCGCGCCTGCTCGGCAACCGCTCGCTCGCTGAGAAGGGCGAAGCCGACCTGCGCCGTTACACCGCCCTCGCCGACAAGGAGTACGCCTCGAAAGAACAGCTCGACCAGGTGCGTGCCAACGTCGAAGCCTTGAGGGCGACGCTCAAGGGCAATGAAGCGGCGATCGCGACGGCGCGGCTCAACGTCGCGTACTGCACGATTCGGGCGCCGCTCGCCGGTCGCACCGGAGCCCTGCTCATTCACGCCGGCAACGTCGTTGGCCCCGGTCCGCAGCAGCCGCTCGTCGTCATCGTGCAGACGCGCCCGATTCGCGTCGCCTTCGCGCTCTCCGAGAAATTTCTCGGTGAGCTGCGGGAGCAGAACGCGGCCGGACCGTTGCCGGTCGTCGTGCGCGCGGCCGACGACTCCAAGCCCGCCGAGGGGCAGCTCGACTTCATCGATAACAGGGTCGATCACGCGACGGGCATGATCCGCGTCAAAGCCGTGTTCGCCAACGCCGACAGCGCGCTGTGGCCCGGTCAGTTCGTGGGCGTGACGCTCGGGCTGCGTCAACAGCCGGACGCGCTCGTCGTGCCGAGTGCTGCGGTGCAAACGGGCCAGCAGGGCTCGTACGTCTTTGTGGTCAAGGCCGACACGACGGTCGAGCTGCGAGCGGTTACGGTCGATCGCCTGGTCGGCCGAGACACCGTGCTCGCGAGCGGCGTCGAGGTCGGCGAGTCAGTCGTCACAGATGGCCACTTGCGACTCGTGCCGGGAGGCAAGGTCACCGTTGTTGGCGCCCGCGCCGCACCGCTCGCCCCGTCCGCTGCCAAAGTCGAAGGCGGCGATGCGGGTGCCCCCGCACCATGAACATCTCAGCGCTCTTCATCGAGCGGCCCGTTGCCACGACCCTCGTGATGTCCGGTCTCGTGGCCTTTGGCGCCATGGCCTATCGCTCGCTGCCGGTGAACAACCTGCCCAACGTCGACTTTCCGACCATCCAAGTGTCAGCGAGCCTGCCTGGCGCGAGCCCCGAGACCATGGCCGCCTCGGTCGCGACGCCGCTCGAAAAGGAGTTCGCCACCATCGCCGGCATCGACTCGATGACCTCGTCGAGTGTGCTTGGCACGACGCAGATCACGTTGCAGTTCACCTTGAGCCGCGCCCTCGACGCCGCGGCGCAGGACGTGCAAGCCGCCATCGCTCGCGTCGCCCGCACCCTGCCGCCGGCGATGCCGTACCCGCCCTACTATCGCAAGGTGAACCCGGCCGACCAGGCCATCCTCAACATCGCGCTCACCTCGCCAACGCTGCCGCTCTACGCAGTCGACGAGTACGCCCAGACCATGATCGCGCAGCGCGTCTCGATGGTCAGCGGCGTCGCGCAGGTGCAGGTCTATGGCTCGCAGAAGTACGCCGTGCGCGTGCAGGTCGACCCGCGCGAGCTCGTCGCTCGCAACATCGGCCTCGATGAGGTGGCGACCGCGATCGACGCGGCCAACGCGAATCTGCCGACGGGCTCCTTGTGGGGCCCGACCAAGGCCTTCACCATCGAAGCCGACGGCCAGCTCACGCGCGCCGCCGACTACCGCCCGGTGGTCGTCGCCTATCGTGACGGACAGCCGGTGCGCCTCGCCGATCTCGCCGTCGTGAGCGACGGCGTCGAGAACGACCGCATCGCCGCCTGGCTCGTCGATCAGCGCGCCATCATGCTCGCCGTGCAGCGCCAGCCCGGCACCAATACGGTCGAGGTGGCAGCGGCGGTGCGTGCGCTCTTGCCGTCGTTTCGCGCGCAGCTGCCCGCGTCGGTGAGCTTGGCCGTGCTCTTTGATCAGTCCGAATCGATTCGCGACTCGGTCGCCGATGTGAAGTTTACGCTCCTTCTGACCTTGGCGCTCGTCGTCTTGGTCATCTTTCTCTTCCTGCGCAACTTCGCCTCGACGCTCATCTCGAGCCTCGCCTTGCCGATGTCGATCGTCGGCACCTTCGTCGCGATGAAGGCCTTCGACTTCTCGCTCGACAATCTGTCGTTGATGGCCATCACGCTCTCGGTCGGCTTCGTGGTCGATGACGCCATCGTCGTGCTCGAGAACATCATTCGTCACCTCGAGATGGGCAAGACGCCGCACGAGGCCGCGCGTGACGGCTCGGCCGAGATCGGCTTCACCGTCGTGTCGATGACCGTCTCGCTCGCGGCGGTGTTCATTCCGATCTTGTTCATGGGTGGCATTCTCGGCCGCTTGTTCAACGAATTCGCCATCACCATCTCGGTCGCCGTGCTCATCTCCGGCGTCGTGTCACTCACGCTGACGCCGATGATGGCGAGCCGGCTCCTAAAGCCTCTCGGCGGCGAGCGGCACGGTCGGCTCTACGAGCGCTCCGAGGCCGTGTTCGCCGCCGCCTTGCGCGCCTACGGGGTCGGCCTCACTTGGTCGCTCGTGCATCGGCGCGCCATCTTGGCGCTCACCGCCCTCGTCCTTGCCGCCACGGCCTTCCTGTTCGTGGTCATCCCGAAGGGTTTTATTCCGTCCGAGGACACCGGGCTCGTGCAGGGCACGACCGAAGGCATCGAAGGCCTGTCGTTTACCGCCATGGTCGAGCATCAGCAGGAGGCCGCGCGCGTGCTTGCGGCGGACCCTGATGTCGAGGCCTTCATGTCGACGGCGGGTGGCGGCGGTGGCACGAGCGCCACGAACGCGGGCCGCTTCTTCGTGCGCCTCAAGCCGCGCGCCGAGCGCTCGCTCTCGGCTGACGAGATCATCTCTCGGCTGCGCCCGCAGCTCGCGGCCATCGCCGGCATTCGCGTGTACCTGCAAAACCCGCCGCCGATAAGGCTCGGCGGCATGGCGACCAAGAGCCAATACCAGCTCACGCTGCGCAGCCCGAGCATCAACGACCTGCAGCGCGTAGCGCCGCTGCTCGAGGCCAAGATCAAGGCCCTGCCGGGTCTGCGCGACGTGACCACCGACATGTTGCTCAAGAACCCGGAGGTTCGCATCACCTTCAATCGCGACCGCGCCGCCGCGCTCGGCGTCACGGTCGAGCAGATCGAGGCCACGCTTTACGCCGCCTACGGCACACAGCAGGTGACGACGATCTTCGCGCCGAACAACACCTACAAGGTGATCCTCGAGCTGCAAAAAGAGTTTCAGCGCGAGCCCGCGGCCTTGGCGCTACTCTACGTGCGCGCGAACACCGGTGCGCTCGTGCCGCTCGAGTCGCTGGCGCGCATCGAGCAAGGCGTAGGGCCGCTGTCGATCGCCCATTCCGGGCAGCTCCCGTCGGTCACGGTGTCGTTCGATCTGATGCCGGGCACGTCGCTCGGCACGGCGGTCGGGCGGGTCGAGCAGGCGGCGCAGGGGCTCGTGCCGGCGAGCATGGACCTCGCTTTTCAGGGCACGGCGCAGGCCTTCCAAAGCTCGATGCAGGGCCTCGGCCTCTTGCTCCTGCTCGCGGTGCTCGTCATCTATCTCGTCCTCGGTATCCTCTACGAGAGCTTCATTCACCCGCTCACCATTCTCTCGGCGCTGCCCTTTGCCGGCTTCGGTGCCGTCGTGACGCTCATGGCATTCAGCACCGACTTGTCGATTTATGCCTTCGTTGGCGTCATCATGCTCGTCGGTCTCGTCAAGAAGAACGGCATCATGATGGTCGACTTCGCCGTCGCGGCCGAGAGGCAGGGCAAGGGCACGACTGCGGCCATCTATGACGCCTGTCTCGTGCGCTTTCGGCCGATCATGATGACGACGATGGCGGCCCTGTTCGGCACCCTGCCCATCGCGCTCGGGCTTGGAGCCGGCGCCGAGGCGCGTCGGCCGCTCGGCCTCGCGGTGGTCGGCGGCCTACTGTTCTCGCAGACCTTGACCCTCTTCGTCACCCCGGTCATCTACACCTACATGGACGACTTTGGTCGCTGGTTGCGGCGGCCGCGCCGGGAGGGACGATGAAGTGCAATCCAAGCGGGGGGCCCTGCCAGTACACCGACGAGAGCGGGCAGGTGCACCTCGTCGATAGCATCAACGAGGTGCCGGCCGCGTACGTGGGTCGCGCCGAGACGGTCAAGGGCAAGCTCGATGTGTCGCCCGTAGGGGCTCCGTCCCTGCTCGACCAGGTCGAGCTCGGCCCCTCTGTAGCGGCGCCGATCGCCCACCTGCAGCACGAGGTGTTCGGTGGGCGTGGGCCCGGCGCCCTGCACCTGCCGTCGGTCGCGGTCGGCGTGGTCGCGGGTCTCGCCGTTTTGTGGCTGTCGCGTCGGCTTTGGCGCTGGCGTCGCAATCCGCTCGTGCGAATGGGGCTGCGCGCTCTGTCGATGAGCGCCATCGCCGCCGCGGTGCTCTTCGGCTATCTGAGCATGACGAGGCTCGTTGTCGGCGGCGCCGCGTCGGGCATCGCAACGAGCGGCGGCGGGGGCGCCTCTGGTGTGCCGGCGCTGCCCCTC
>Ga0315268_10001302_pt1 | contig 28672 bp, 26 predicted proteins | sample C1_top_MG_FD_204535 | JGI IMG/M metagenome (GOLD analysis project Ga0315268, IMG submission 204535) | Sediment microbial communities from Yellowstone Lake, YNP, Wyoming, USA - C1_top | ecosystem: Environmental > Aquatic > Freshwater > Lake > Sediment | place: USA: Wyoming | collected 2017-08-01
CGGGGGCGGGCCCGGGGCGGCGCCCCCCCCCCCCCCCCCCCCCCCCACACAACAACACCACCCCCCACCCCACCCCCCCGCACTCCTCACCCCTCACCAAGCCCCGCACCCCTCACCTAGCCCGTCCCCCTCACCAAACCCCCGCACCCCGCACTCCCATCAGAATCCAGACGGCGAAGATGCGGCGCGAGGGGGCGCGGATGGCGGGACAGGTACTGCTGGGACGGATGTAGCCGGCGGCCGCAGCGGCGCGCGCGGCGGCGCGCGCGACTGACGGCAAGGAGCGACTGACGGCGAGGAGCGACGGCATTACATTATTCCTCTTGCCGCCTCGCTCCGTCAACCCGAACTGCCGTTGCCCGAACTACCGCTGCCGTCGCGCGTGACCTGCCCCCTCCGCTTCCTCCGTCGCGCGTCGTTCGCGTGCGGTGTTCTGCTGCTGCCGGCCGTCGCGACGGTGGGCGCGCAGGAAGGCGAGGCGCTGCCCGGGCGGGCGCGCGGCGCGGTGTTCGACCTGCGCGGCGTGGATCTCTCCACGCGCGTGATTCGGCTCGATGGCGACTGGGCGCTGTACTGGCGGCGGCTGATCACGCGCGCCGACGAGGCGGCGCCGACGGCGATCGTGCCGTTCCCGCGTCGCTGGACGGAGACCGTCGTCAACGGCGCCACCTTGCCGTCGACCGGGTACGCCACCTACAGCGCGCTCGTGCTCCTTCCGCCGGCCCACGCACGCCTCGCCATCGGCGTCCCCACCAGCTATTCGGCGCACCGGTTCTGGGTCAACGGGGCACTCGTGGCCCAGTCGGGACGCCCGGATTCCACGCCGGCCACGGCGGTGCCGAGGTGGCTCGACCAGGTGGTGACGCTCGACACCGACGCGGACACGCTGCGGCTCGTCCTGCAGATCGCCAACTACTGGCACTCGAAGGGCGGGCCCTATCGCAGCTTCCGGCTCGGGCCGGCCACGCTGATGCAGAGCAAGCGCGTGGTGGACGCGGCGCTCGAGTGGTTTCTGGCCGGGTGCCTGTTCACCGGCGGGCTGTTCTTCCTCGGCCTGTACCGGTTTGGCGAGCGCGACCGGGCCACGCTGTACTTCGCCCTCTTCTGCCTCTCGTACTCGTACCGGGTGGTGGGGACGCAGTTCTATCTGCTCCACGCCGTGATGCCGGCGCTGCCGTTTGGCGTCACCATCCATGTCGAGTACCTGACGCTCTTCCTGTCGATCGCGGCGTTCACGCTCTACACGAAGCACCTGTTTCCGCTGGACGTTCCCCGATTCGCGATCGACGGCATCGCCGGCATCTGTCTCGCCCTGGCGCTCGTCGTCGTCTTCTTCCCTCCGTCGGTATTCACGCGGCTCATCAACCCGTTCCTCGTGTTGATGTTCTTCGTGATCGGGCTGGCTCTTGTCGTCTACGTGCGCGCCGTGCAGCACCGGCGCCTGGGCGCGCGCATGGCCCTGGCGAGCACGGGCGTGCTCCTCCTCGTCTTCGCGCTGATCAATCTCGAGTACTTCGGCATCGTGGAGCCCAGCAAGGCACTGCTGATGTCGGGCTACTTCGGTTTCTTCTTCCTGCAGTCGCTGATCCTGTCGTTCCGGTTTGCGTATACCCTCACCGAGGCCAAGCGCCAGGCGGAGCAGGGGCTGCGCGCCAAGAGCCAGTTCCTGGCGACGATGTCGCACGAGATTCGGACGCCGCTCAATGCCGTGCTTGGCATCGCCAACCTGCTGCGCGTGGAGAATCCGCGTCCCGAGCAGATGTCGCGGCTCGACGTGCTGCAGTATTCGGCGAACAACCTGCTGGCCATCGTGAACGATGTCCTCGACTACAGCAAGATCGAGGAGGGGAAGGTGAAGTTCGAGGCGGTGCCCCTCGACCTCGGCGAGGCGCTCGGGCGCCTCGCCGACGGCCAGCGGGCGGCGGCCACAGGCAAGGGGCTCGCGCTCCTCGTCGACGTCGATCCGTCACTGGTGGTCCCCGTGCTCGCCGACCCGATGCGCTTGACGCAAGTGGTCAACAACCTCGTGTCCAACGCGATCAAGTTCACGGAGCAGGGGCAGGTGACCGTCACCCTGCGGGTCGCGACGCGCACGGCGGAGGCCGTCACCGTCACCATCGGCGTGCGGGACACCGGCATCGGCATCGCCCCCGAGAAGCAGGCGCTGATCTTCGAGCTTTTCATGCAGGCCGACGCGTCGACATCGCGGCGCTTCGGAGGCACCGGCCTGGGGCTCGCCATCTGCCGCCGCCTGCTCGCGCTGCAGGGCGTGACGCTCGAGCTGGAGAGCACGCCGGGGGTGGGCTCGGAATTCCGATTCACGCAGACGTTCCCGTTCGCGCCGCCGCCGGCACCGCCAGCACCGGCGGCACCGGCGGCACCGGCGGCACCGGCGGCACCGGCGGCACGGGCGGCACAGCCGGCACGGGCGGCGACCGATGGCGCGGCGGCGGCGGCGCTCGCCGGCGTCGACGTCCTGCTGGTCGAGGACAATGAGGTCAACGTGCTGGTGGCCCAGGCCGTGCTGCGGCGCTGGGGTGCTCGGGTGGAGGTGGCGACGAACGGACAGGAAGCGCTCGACCGGCTCGACCTCGCCCGGCATCGCGTGGTGCTCACCGACATGCACATGGCGGTCATGGACGGTTACGAGGCGACGCGGCGCATGCGGGCCGCAGGGGCGACGCTGCCGATCATCGCCGTGACGGCCAGCGTGCCCGACGACGTTGACGCTTGGCTCCGGGAGCATCGCCTCGACGCGCTCGTCGTGAAGCCGTACACGCCGGACGAGTTGTTGCGTGTCATCCGCCGGATGCTGGCGCGCGACGATCCGACGGGGCGGGGCTTGCCCGCGCGCTAATTGTGGCACTTTGGGGGGTCCCGTCCGTAATAGTGGACAGTACCTTTCATTCATTATGGATGACAGCCTGACTGTCCCCGAGGCGCTCGCGCCCGAACTCGTCGGAAAAGAAGCCCAGCTGGTGGCGTGGTTCCGTTCGCACGGATCGGCGCTCATCGGCTATTCGGGGGGCGTCGATTCGGCATACCTGGCGTGCGTGGCGCTGGAGGCGGTGGGCGCCGAGCACGTGCTGGCGGTGATCGGCCGCAGTGCGTCGTTCCCGTTGGAGCAGTGGGCGCGCGCCCGCGACGTGGCCGACCAGTTCGGCATGCCGGTGCTCGAACTCGACACCGACGAGATGCACGATCCGCGCTACGTGTCCAACCCGGGCAACCGCTGCTACTACTGCAAGACGGAGTTGTGGGGCAAACTGGTGCCGCTGGCGCGCTCGCGCACGCTGGCCGTCGTGGTGGACGGCAGCAATTACGACGATCTCGCCGACTATCGGCCCGGAAGGCAGGCGGGGCGCGAGCACGGCGTTGCCTCTCCGCTCGCGGAACTGCGGTTCACGAAGGACGACATTCGGGCGCTGTCGCGCGCGCGCGGCATTCCGACGTGGGCGCAGCCGTCGTCGCCCTGCCTGTCGTCGCGCCTGCCGCATGGCACCGAGGTGACGCCGCTGCGCCTGCGCAAGGTGGAGAACGCCGAGCGTGCGCTGCGCGCGATGGGCGTCACGGGGAACCTGCGCGTGCGCTACCACGGCGAGACGGCGCGGCTGGAGATGGATCAGGACCAGATGGAATACTGGGGCGCCGCGGTCCGGCGCGCCGACGTGCGGCGCGCGGTGGGCGCCGCGGGTTTTGCGCGCGTCGAGATGGACCTGCGCGGGTTTCGCAGCGGCGGGTTGAATGACCTGACGCGTGAAGAGCGCGCGGACGCGCGCGTGCTCGATCTCATGGAGAACGACTGATGTTCGGGTGCATAGGACGGTTGGGCTGCCTGCTGATGCTGGCCGTGCTGGCGGTGGGCGGCTGGTTGACGCGGGAGTGGTGGTATCCGCGCGTGCGTACCATGGTGGTGGCCACGCCGCCGGCGCCGGGCATCGTCTGGCACCCGATCACGCCCGACGCGGCGGCGGCGGGGACGCGCGCGGCCGGTCGCCTTGGCGAGAAGAGCGGCCCGGTGTTTGCGACGCTCTCGCCGGCGCAGTTCGCGGCGTGGCAACTGGAGCCGGCGACGAAGATTCTTGGCTCGTCGGCCGGCCATCCCGAGGCGTCGGTGCACGGCGACACGCTCTTCGTGCGGGCCAGCGTGGCGATCACCGAACTGGGCGACCCCAAGTCGCTCGGCCCGCTCGCGGCCATGCTCGACGGACGGCAGCCAGTGCTGATCGGCGGCGTGCTCGCGATGGCGCGGCCCGGGGTGCTGGGCCTGCGCGTCACGCAGATGACGGTGAACGAACTGCGCCTGCCGCTCGCGCTGATCGGCCAGATCGTGCAGCGAATCAGCGTGCGGGAGCGCACCGACAGCCTTGCGCCCGGCGTGATCGCGATGCCGGTGCCGAAGAGCGTGGCCGACGTGCGCGTCACCAACGGCAAGGTGGTGCTGTACAAGGCGGTGCCATGAGCCGCCGCATCCTCGTGGTGGACGACGAGCAGGGCATTCGCGACGCGCTGTCGCAGCTGCTCGAATACGAGGGCTACGAGGTGCGGACCGAGGCGTCGGGGGCGGCGGGACTGGCGGTGTACGACCAGTTCCGTCCGCAGCTCACGTTTCTCGACGTGAAGATGGCGGGGATGGACGGGCTGGAGACGCTGCGCAAGCTGCGCACGCTCGACCCGGCCGCCATCGTGGTGATGATCAGCGGGCATGCCACCATCCAGAACGCGGTGGAGGCGACGCAGGGCGGTGCGTACGACATCATGGAGAAGCCGCTCGACACCGACCGCATTCTGGTGACGCTGCGGAACGCGATCGGCCACCTGGCGCTGCGCGAGGAGAACGCGCGGCTGCGCGAAGTGGTGGAGCAGACGTACGAGATCGTGGGGCGCTCGTACACCGTGCGGGCGCTGATCGAGACGATCGACCGCGTGGCGGCGACCGATGCGCGCGTGCTGATCAGCGGCGAGAACGGGACGGGGAAGGAACTGGTGGCGCGCGCGCTGCACCGGCAGTCGCGCCGTTCGTCGGGGCCGTTTGTCGAGGTGAATTGCGCGGCGATTCCCGGGGAGCTGATCGAGAGCGAGCTGTTCGGTCACATGCGGGGCTCGTTCACGGGGGCGGTGCAGGATCGCACGGGCAAGTTCGAGCAGTCGGACGGCGGCACGCTCTTTCTCGACGAGGTGGGCGACATGTCGCTGGCCGCGCAGGCCAAGGTGCTGCGCGTGCTGCAGGACGGCGAGGTGACGCGCATCGGCGGCTCGAAGCCGCGCACGGTGGACGTGCGCGTGCTGTCGGCGACGAACAAGAAGCTCGAGGAGGAGATCGGCGCGGGCCGGTTCCGCGAGGACCTGTACTACCGGCTCAACGTGGTGCCGGTGGTGGTGCCGCCGCTGCGTGAGCGGCGCGACGACATTCCGTTGCTCATCCAGCACTTCCTCGACCAGTTCGCGCCGACGGGGGCGCGCTCGCGCGGGATGGAGCAGGCGGCCGCCGACCGCCTGGCGTCGCTCGACTGGCCGGGCAACGTGCGCGAACTGCGCAACACCATCGAGCGGCTGCTCATCCTGTCGCGCGGCCCGCAGGTGACCGTGGCCGACGTCGAGCGGCTCGTTGGGATGCGGGTGAGCGAGGGCGCGGCGCTGGGCGGGCTCGAATCGTGCCGCACGTTCGAGGAATTCAAGCTGGCGGCGGAACGCGCCTTCCTGCTGGTCAAGCTGCGCGAGCACGACTGGAACGTGGCCGAGACGGCGCGCACGCTCGACATGCCGCGGAGCAACCTGTACAAGAAGATCGAGCGCCACGCCCTGGCGCGGGAGCAGGCATGAGCGATCGCAACTGGGATGCCGAGCTGAAGAAGATCGACCGCCAGCTCGAGTCGGTGAGCGACGAGGCGATGTTTCCGACGAAAGCAACCAAGGGAGCACCGGCACAGGCACAGGCTGTGGCGGCGCAGAAGAGCACGTCGACGTGGGGGGTCTTTCTACGGCTCTCGTTGACGGTGGCGCTGGGCGCCGGCATGGTTTTCTGGCCGTACAGCGCGCGGTGCGGGGTGGGGCTGGCGGGCTACCTCGGCGCGGTCTCGGCGCTGGTGGTGAGCGGCGTGTGGTCGTCGGTGTGGACGTTCCGGCATCGCGCGGCGAAGGCGCACGTGCTGGCGTTGCTGCTGGTGACGTGGGGGCTCGTGCTCGCGTCGCTGGAGGTCTTGCCGCGTGCCGGGTACGCCAAGGCGAGCGCGGCGCATCCGGCTGTGTGGAGCTGCCAGCGCTAACCGCGGCATCCGCCCCACTTGGGGACGGGCGGAGTTGGCGATCAAGGCGTTAGATTTCCGCGTGGCGATGACGCGGCCGTGATCGACGGCCGTGTCGGGTCGCCCCTCTACCGTCTACCGTCCACCGTCTCTGATATATGACCAAATTCAAGAGTTTCATCGCCGGCGAATGGGTTGAGTCTTCCACCGGCGAGTACAACGAGAACCGCAACCCCGCCGACACGCGCGACGTGATCGGCCTGTTCCCCAAGGGGGACGCGAACGACGTGAACCGCGCCGTGGCGAGCGCGAAGAAGGGCTTCGCCCTGTGGAAGGCGACGCCGGCGCCGGCGCGCGGTGACATCCTGCGGCGCGTCGGCGACATCATGGTGCGGCGCAAGGACGAGCTGGCCGACCTGATGACGCGCGAGATGGGCAAGCCGCTGGCCGAGACCAAGGGCGACGTGCAGGAGGGGATCGACACGGCGTATTACGCCGCCACCGAGGGACGCCGGCTGTTCGGCCACACGGTGCCGAGCGAGCTGCGCAATAAGTGGGCGATGTCGTTCCGCCGCCCGATCGGCGTGGCGGGCATCATCACGCCGTTCAATTTCCCGCTCGCGATTCCGACGTGGAAGATCTTCCCGGCGCTCCTCTGCGGGAACTCGGTGGTGTTCAAGCCGGCGTCGGACGTGCCGCACACGGGGCATGTGCTGGTCGAAATCCTGCTCGAGGCCGGGCTGCCGCCCGAGGTGGTGCAGCTGGTGCACGGCCCGGGGCGCGTGGGGACGGCGATCGTCAACCATCCGGACGTGGCGCTCGTCTCGTTTACCGGCTCCACCGAGACGGGGAGCAAGATCGGCGAGACGTGCGGGCGGATGCACAAGCGGCTGTCGCTCGAGATGGGCGGCAAGAACGCGATGATCGTGCTCGACGACGCCGATCTCGACCTGGCGCTCGACGGCGTGCTGTGGGGCGCGTTCGGCACCACGGGGCAGCGCTGCACCGCGACGAGCCGCCTGATCGTGCAGGCGGGCGTGCACGACAAGTTCGTCCAGATGCTCGTCGATCGCGCCGGCAAGCTGAAGCTGGGCGACGGTCGCAAGAAGGGGACGGACGTCGGGCCGCTGGTGAACGAGGGGTCGCGCCAGAACGTCGAGCGCTACGTGGAGGTCGGCAAGGGCGAGGGCGCCACACTCGCGCTCGGCGGCCAGCGTGCGACGGGCGGCGACCTGGACCACGGCTTCTACTTCCAGCCGACGATCTTCACGAACGTGAAGGCCGGGTCTCGGCTCGAGCAGGAGGAAATCTTCGGGCCGGTGCTGAGCGTCATCAAGGTGAAGGACGCGGCCGAGGCGTTCACGGTGAACAACGACGTCGTGTACGGGCTGTCGTCGTCGGTGTACACGCGCGACGTCAACATCGCGTTCCAGGCGCTGCAGCTGCTGGACAATGGAATCACGTACATCAATGCGCCGACCATCGGCGCCGAGGCGCACCTGCCGTTCGGCGGCGTGAAGGCGACGGGGAACGGCCACCGAGAGGGAGGGTGGGAGGTGTACGAGTTCTTCTCGGAGACGAAGGTGGGGTACGTGGATTACTCGGGGGCGCTGCAGCGGGCGCAGATTGATAACTACTAGACGGCAGACGGCAGACGGCGGACGGCTGACGGCGGACGGCTGACGGGGCGCGGGGAGGCTTGCTTCCTCTCTGCGCCCCGGCTATCTCCCATTGACGACCATGGCTGACACACCGAACCCACCCGTCGCGTCCGAACCGCCGGTGATCGGCGGGGAGCCGGCGTTCGGCCCGACGCCGCGGCGCGGTCGATGGCATCCGGTGCGCGTGCTGTGGGAATGGGCGCGGTCGATGACGACGGCGCTGCTGCTGTTCTTCACCGTGCGGTCGTTTCTCGTGGAAGCGTTCAAGATTCCGAGCGGCTCCATGGAAGGGACGCTGCTCGTCGGCGACTTTCTGCTCGTGAACAAGCTGGTGTATGGCGCCGAGGTGCCGTTCACGAACCGGCGCCTGCCGGCGGTGCATGCGCCGGCGCGCGGCGACGTGATCGTGTTCCAGTGGCCGGAGGATCCGACCAAGGATTTCGTGAAGCGCGTAGTCGGGCTGCCGGGCGACACGCTGGGGATGGTGGACGGCGTGCTCGAGCTGAACGGTCGGGCGCAGCGGGAAGGGTACACGTCGCACACCGAGCCCGGGTCCGATCCGGCGGCCGAGGAGTTCCGCTGGCAGCAGCGGTTTCTCGTGCGGAAGGCGCGGGCCCCCGTCTCGTATCACCCGTCGCGCAACAACTGGGGGCCGCTCGTGGTGCCGCGGGCGCACCTGTTCGTGCTGGGCGACAACCGCGACAACTCGCTCGACAGCCGGTACTGGGGGTTCGTGCCCGACTCGATGGTGAAGGGGCGGCCGATTCTCGTCTACTTCAGCTACTCGCCCGACAGCGTGTCGCCCGTACCGTTCTTGACAAACGTCCGCTGGCACCGGCTGGGGACGCGCATTCACTGACGGAGTGGGCTTCCGGACGGTCGGCGCGCACACCACATTCTGCACGGTATGACTGACCCATCAGAGCGCACGCCGCGGGCGCGGGTTCCGGGTGTACACCGGAAGAAGCACCTCGCAGAGGAAGGGTCGCTTGACCAGTACCTGCGCGACATCAGCGTTTTTCCGCTGATCACGCGCGAGGACGAGGTCGACCTGGCGCAGCGCATCCGCGCGGGCGAACAGGAAGCGCTCGACAAGCTCGTGCGCTCGAATCTGCGGTTCGTGGTGTCGGTCGCCAAGAAGTACCAGAACCAGGGCGTGTCGCTGAGCGACCTGATCAACGAGGGGAACCTCGGTCTGATCCGCGCCGCGCACAAATTCGACGAGACGAAGGGGATCAAGTTCATCTCCTACGCCGTGTGGTGGATTCGCCAGGCCATCCTGCAGGCGCTCGCCGAGCAGTCGCGCATCGTACGCGTGCCGCTCAACCGCGCGGGGACGCTGCACCGCATCGGCAAACGGGCGAGCGTGCTGCTGCAGGAACTGGGGCGCGAGGCGACGCACGCCGAGATCGCCGACGGGATGGACATCACCGAGGAAGAAGTCGCGCGGACGATGCTCATCTCGCAGACGCATCTGTCGCTGGACGCGCCGATGTCGCCGGGCGAGGACAACCGCCTGCTCGACTACCTGCCCGACACCGAGAGCCGCACGCCCGACGAGGAGACGTTCGAGAAGGCGCTCACCGAGAGCATCCACGACGCGCTGCGCGGGCTCAAGGAGCGCGAGGCGAAGATCCTGCGACTCTACTTCGGACTCGACGGGGCCGAGCCGATGACGCTCGAGGAGATCGGCGAGGTGCTGAACATCACCCGCGAGCGCGTGCGGCAGATCAAGGAGAAGGCGCTGAGCCGGCTGCGGCACATCAGCCGGGCGAAGGCATTGGAGTCGTATTTGGGATAGTGACGTTCGATTTCTCCAGATGCAATCGCGGATCGTGATTTTTCGCGATCCACCATCGGAATCCTGAGTCCCGCTCGTCCATCATGGCCTCTTCGTTCAGTTTTGACGTCACCACCGGCGTCGATCTCCAGGAAGTCGACAACGCCATCAACCAGGCGCAGAAGGAGTCGGCGCAGCGCTACGACTTCAAGGACGCGAAGGTCCTCACCATCGAGTTCGCGCGCGCCGAGGGGGTGATCCGCCTCCACACCGACCACGACATGCGGATGCGCGCGTTGTTCGACATCGTGCAGTCCAAGCTGATCCGGCGCGGCGTGCCGGTGAAGAACCTCGAGGTCGGCGAAAACATCCCCGCGGGCGGCGACACGCTGCGACGCGAGATCACGCTCAAGCAGGCGCTCGACTCCGAGACGGCCAAGAAGGTCGCGGCCGCGATCAAGGACGCAAAGCTCAAGAAGGTGCAGGCGTCCATCATGGGCGACCAGGTGCGCGTCACGGGCCCCGACAAGGACGCCCTGCAGGACGCCATGGCGCTGCTGCGCCGCGGCGACTTCGGCGTGGAACTGAAGTTCGGGAATTACCGCTGACCGCCGGCGTCGTGGTAGCTTTCGGGGTCCCGCGCTGCCGTCCACGACCCCGAGCGCCACGCCCGTGAATTTCGCCGTTGTCACCCTGGGGTGCGACAAGAACACCGTCGACAGCGAGCGATATGTCGCGGCGCTGCGCTCGCACGGCGGCACGAGCGTGCGCCGCCTCGACGAAGCCGAATTGATCGTCGTGAACACCTGCGGGTTCATCGACGCCGCCAAGAAGGAGTCGCTCGACGCGATTCTCGATGCGGCGCAGTACAAGGGCGCCGGAGCGTGCCGCTGCGTGGTGGCGGTGGGGTGCATGGTGGAGCGGCACAAGGCCGAGATGGCGGCCGCGCTCCCCGAGGTCGATCTCTTTCTGGGCGCGTCCGAGGCCGACCGGCTGGTGGCCGAGCTGCACGCCCGCGGCCTGATTGGCGCCCCGGAGGCGGAGCATCCCGGCACGCGGCTCTACACGGGCGACACGCCGTGGGTGCGCTACCTCAAGGTCAGCGAGGGGTGCGACCACGGCTGCGCGTTCTGCGCCATCCCGCTGATGCGGGGCCGCCACCGCTCGTTCGCGCTCGACGACATCGTGCGCGAGGCGCAGCTGCTCGAGCTGCAGGGGGCGCGCGAACTCAACCTCGTGGCGCAGGACCTGGCGCACTACGGCCGCGACCGCCGCGACGGCGTTCGGCTGCCCGAGGTGCTGCGCGCGCTGGTGCGCGAGACGTCGATTCCGTGGATCCGCAACATGTACCTCTATCCGTCGGGCATCACGCCCGAGCTGCTCGAGGTCATCGCCGATGAACCGCGCATCGTGCGCTACCTCGACATGCCCATGCAGCACGCGTCGGACGCGGTGCTGGCGCGCATGCGTCGCCCCGAACGGCAGGCGACCATCCGGGACAAGGTCGCGCGCTTTCGCGCGGCGCTGAGCGGCGTGGCGATCCGCACGACGTGCATCGTCGGCTTTCCGGGCGAGACGGAAGCGGACGTCGCGCAACTGCTGGACTTTCTGGGCGAGATGGCGTTCGAGCGCGTGGGCGTCTTCGCGTACTCGCCGCAGGAGGGGACGCGTGCCGCGCAGATGGACGACGACGTGCCGGACGACGTGAAGCGCGAGCGGCTGGAGCGCGTGCAGGAACTGCAGCGCCACATCACGGCCGAGCGCTACGAGTCGCGCCTCGGCGCGCATGCCCGCGTGCTCGTGCAGGAGTCGGCGGACGGCGAGCACGCGGCGAGCGGGCGCGCACCGTGGCAGGCCGACGACATCGACGGCGTCACCTGGCTCGACCGCGATGTGCCGGCCGGATCGTTCGCCGAGGTGGAGGTGCTGGAGGTCGTGGATGATTACGACTTCCGGGCGCGCGTGCTGCGGCTCGACGACACCCCGGCACCGCGTGTCGCGGCGGGGCGTGCGCTCCCCGTGATGCCGTCGAGCGTCGGGAGCTACGGCCGGTGAAGGGGCGCGGACTGGCTGCCGCACTGGCGTTTCTGTTGATCGGCGCCTGCGTCACGACTCGGCTGGGCGTCCCGGTGGAGGAGCCGGTGCGCGTGATTGGGCGTCCCGCGCCCGCGCCCGCGCCCGATTCCGCTGCCAAGCCCGTGGCGGCGCGCCCCGACGACGTGCCGCGCGACGAAGCGCCCGACTTTCGGCGCGAGGGCGAGCGAGACGTGCGGGTGGCGCTCGCCACGGCGGCGGCCGCGCCCGGCGTGGCGGCGACGGGCGCGTGGCGCGTGTTCGATGACCGTGAGAGCGTGCTGCTGCGCGGGCGGCCGGGGGAGGCGTGGTCGCTCGAACAGCGCAACGGGCAGTTGCGCGCGGTGCGCAGCGACGGCTATGCCAGCGCGTGGCGGCTGGCGCCGCTCGTGCTCCGCCCCGACCGGCCCGAGGACTTCGTGCTGTTCAACGGCAAGCGGTATCGCGGCGCGCTGCGGTTCTACCCGGCGGACGACGGCGTGCAGGTAATGGTCGTCAACGTGCTCGCGGTGGAATCGTACCTGCGCGGGGTCGTGCCGATGGAGATTGGCGGACGCACGGCGGCCGAGCAGGCGGCGGTGGAGGCGCAGGCAGTGGCGGCGCGCAGCTACACCTGGGTGAGGCTGGCGGCAGCCGGCGGCCGCGCGGCGCGCCATGCCAACTACGACGTGGCGGCCGGCACATCGGATCAGGTATACGGCGGCGTCGAGGCGGAGCGTGCGTTCGGCGATGCGGCGGTGACGAGCACGACGGGGCTCGTGCTCAAGTACGGCGGGCGCACGGTCGATGCGCCGTATTCGGCCTCGTGCGGCGGCGAGACGGCGAGCGCCGACGAAGTGTGGCGCACGGGCGCCGCGGCCTATCTGCGCCGCGTGAGCGACCGCATTCCGGGGACCGAGCGCTACTACTGCGATCCGGCGCCGCGGTTCGCGTGGACGCGCACGCTCGAGTCGGCGGAACTCGATGGCGCCCTGCGGCAATACCTGCGCACCTACGTCACCGTGCCCGCGGCGGGGCCCGGCCACGCGACGAACGTCGTGGTGGAGGGGCGCACCCCCAGCGGGCGCGTGGCCGTGCTGCGCATCGAGACGGACGCGGGACGCTTTGCCCTGCGTGGCAACGACGTGCGCTACGTGCTGCGGCCACCCGGTGGCGAGATCCTGAACAGCACCTATTTTTCTGTCGAACCCGAAACCGGCCCCGGGGGCACGCTGCGGCGGATCGTCATTCGCGGCAACGGATGGGGGCATGGCATCGGCATGTGCCAATGGGGCGCGATCGGCCGCGCGCGCGCCGGGCAGGACTTTCGCACGATCCTCCGCACGTACTATCCGGGCACCGAACTCGGCCCGGCCAGCTGACTCCGACCTCGATGCTGCTGAACCATCCATTGCAGGGCATTCGCGCGACCGTCGGCATCGCCGCGGTGGCGCTCGCGACCGTGCTGCCGGCGCAGGGACCGGCGGCGGGGCAGGGCGACACGCTGACCGCGCGCCGGCTCCAGGTGACGCTGCTCACGTTCGGGCAGGGAAGCCCGGTGTTCGAGCGCTTCGGCCATAACGCCATCCGCATTGCCGACCCGCTGAGCGGCCTCGACATCAGCTGGAACTGGGGGATGTTCTCGTTCGACGAACCCAACTTCCTTGGCCGTTTCCTGCGCGGCACGTCGCGCTACTGGATGGCGGGATTCGAGACGGTTCCCCTGCTCGCGTACTACCAGGAGAACAACCGCCAGACGGTGGAGCAGGTGCTCAGTCTCAGTGGCGCGCAAAAGCTGGAACTGCTGCGGTTCGTGCGCTGGAATGAACTGGAAGAGCACAAGTACTACCGCTACGACTATTTTCGCGACAACTGCTCGACGCGCGTGCGCGATGCGCTCGACCACGTACTGGGCGGTGCGCTGCGGCGCGCGTGGGCCGACTCGCTGGGCGACCGGTCGTACCGCAGCGAGGCGCTGCGGCTCACCGAGGAGGCGCCGCTGAGCCGGCTTGGCATCGACATCGCGCTCGGGCCGCGGGCCGACACGCGCCTGAGCGCGTGGGACGAGGCCTACGTGCCCATGCGATTGCGCGATCACATCCGGGGCGTGACGGTGCGCGGCGCGGATGGCGCGCCCGTGCAGCTGGTGCAGAGCGAACGCGTCGTGTTCGCGACCACGCGCGAGCCGGAAGCGCCGGCGCCGCGCGCGCTGCCCGGGCTGTACGTGGCCATCATGCTCGGCTCGCTGGTGCCGCTCGCGCTGCTCGGCGCATTCGCGTTCCTGAGCGCGCTGCGCGCTCGGTGGCCACGCGCGCAACGCCGCGCGCGCGCCGGCATTGCCGGCCTCGCCGCCGCGTGGTACGCGTTCACCGGATTGATCGGCCTGCTCGTGCTGTGCATGGAACTCTTTTCGGCGCACGTGTTCTGGTACGGCAACTGGAACGTCCTGCTGCTGTCGCCCGTGGGGCTGTGGGCCGCGTGGGTCGTGCCGCGTGCGCTCGTGACGGGGCGTGGCGTCCAAGCCGCACGCTGGCTGGCCGGTGTCTGCGGCCTGGGCGCGCTGGTGGCGCTCACGCTCGCCGTGGCGGGCACCATCGGACAGTCCACTGGCGCCGTGGCCGTCGCGTTTGCGCCCGCGACGATGTACCTCGCCCTGCTCGTTCCCGCGCTGACGCTCATCCGCCAGGCCAGGTCGTGACGCGCGCGGTCGGCATCGACGTCGGCGGGACGTTCACCGACCTCGCGGCGATCGACGACGACGGCGCGGTGATCGCCCGCAAGGTGCTGAGCACACCGGCCGACCAGAGCGAAGGGGTGGCGGCGGCGCTCGATGCCTTTGCCGCCGCACCCGGCGCCATCGCACGCATCGCGCACGGAACGACCGTGGTCACCAACCTGCTGCTCGAACGGCGCGGCGCGCGCGTCGTGCTGTGCGCCACCGATGGCGCCACCGACCTGCTCGAGTTGCGACGTCAGGAGCGCGCCGCGCTCTATGATTTGTCGGCGGCGCACCCCGCGCCACTGGTCGACGCCGCCGACGTGGTGGCAGTGCGCGAACGCCTGGAACCCGATGTCGTGCGCGTCGCCCTCACCGATGACGAGATCGCGCGCGTGGTCCGCGAGGTGGGCGCGCGCGCGCCGCAGGTGGTGGTCGTTGCGTTGCTGCACGCCTACGCGGACGGGACGCACGAAACGCGGCTGGCGCGCGCTCTGACGGACGCGCTCCCCGGCGTCGATGTGGTCTGCGCACATCAGGTGCTGCCGGAGATCCGGGAATACGAGCGGACCGCGACCGCCGTGGCCGAAGGCTATGCCCGGCCGGCGGTGGCCACGTATCTGGCGCGACTCGGAAAGACGGTGGGTGAGCGAGGCCATCCCGCGCCGAGCGTCATGACCTCGGGCGGTGGGATGCGCACGGCTGCCGAAGCGGCCAAGGCCGCAGCGTCGCTCGCGCTCTCCGGGCCGGCAGGGGGCGTGGTCGGGGCGGCGGCGGTGCTGCGGGCCGCGGGCTTCGATCGCGCGCTTACCATCGACATCGGCGGCACTTCGGCCGACGCAGGACTGATTCTCGATGGCGAGCCGCTGGTGGAATCGGGGGGCGATGTGGCCGGCGTGCCCATCGCCCTGCCGCGCGTGCTCGTCGATACGGTCTCCGCGGGCGGTGGATCGCTGGGCTGGATGGACGATGGCGGCGCGTTGCGCGTCGGGCCGCGCAGCGCGGGCGCCGTGCCGGGGCCGGCGGCATTTGGCCGCGGCGGCACGCAACCCACGGTGACCGACGCCAATCTCGTGCTCGGGCGCATCGTGGCGCATCGGATGAGCGGCGGTGTGAAGCTCGACGTCGACGCGTCGCGCCGCGTCGTGGCGGCACTCGGCGAACGGCTGGGCGCGACGCCCGAACGCACGGCGCAGGCGATGATCGATATTGCCGACGCCGAGATGGCGCGCGCCCTGCGGCGCGTGAGCGTGGATCGTGGCGTCGACCCGCGCAGTTGCGTGCTGATGGCGTTCGGCGGCGGCGGTCCGCTGCACGCCTGCGCGCTGGCCGACCTCATTGGTGCCACGCGCGTGCTCGTGCCGCCGCACGCCGGCGTGCTCAGCGCGCTCGGCCTTGCCATGGCGCCCGAGCGTCGCGAGGCCGCCACGAGCGTGATGCAACGCACCGGCGCGCTGAGCGCCGCGCGCGTGGGTAAACTGGCGAGCGCGCTGGCGGCGCAGGTGGAAGGTGCGGTGCGGGCGTGGATGGCACGGACGCGCTACGTGGGCCAGGGCTATGAACTCGATATCCCGTGCGCGCCCGGCGACGATGGCGCGGCCATCGCATCGCGCTTCGCCGAGCGGCACCAGGCGAGATACGGGTTCGTGCTCGACCGCGAGATCGAAGTGGTGGCCATGCGCCACACGGCAAGTTCGCACGCCGAGGCGGTGCGGTTTGCGCGGCACGGCGCATCGACGTGGACCGACTGCGCCCTCGTGGACGATGGATCGCCGTGCGCCGCCGTGGTTGCCGGCGACGCCGGCGGCGCCGTGATCACGCTGCCCGACGCCACGCTGTACGTCGCGCCCGGGTGGACGGCGCGCGCGCTGCCCGTGGGCGGCTGGCTGGTGGAGCATGGGTCATGAGCGGCTTCGATCCGCTGGCCATCCGCGTCTTCGCGTCGAGCGTCGCGATGATCGCCGAGGAAATGGGCGCCGTGCTCACGCGCGGCGCGCTGTCGCCCAATATTCGCGAACGGCGCGACGCATCGTGCGCGTTGTTCGATGCCGACGGCCGCATGGTCGCTCAGGCGGCGCATATTCCGGTGCATCTCGGGGCGATGCCCGAAGCGGTGCGCGCGGTGCGCGAGCGCGGTCCGGCCGCCGGCGACGTCTGGCTGCTCAACGATCCGTTCCACGGCGGCTCGCACCTCCCCGACCTGACCTTGATCGAGGCGATCGCCGAGGACGGCCGCATCGTCGGTTACGCGGCGGTGCGTGCGCACCACGCCGATGTCGGGGGGATGAGCCCGGGGTCGATGCCGTTCGGCGCAACGGAACTGGTGCAGGAAGGCCTCGTGCTCCCTCCCGTGCGACTCGCCCCGGGCGGCGTGCTCGACGAATCGCTGCTCGCGCTGGTGCTGGCCAACGTGCGCACGCCGTCGGAGCGACGCGGTGATCTCGCGGCGCAGCTCTCGGCCTGCCATGCCGGCGCGGCGGGATGGCGCGCCTTGCGCGAGCGCGACGGCGCAGCGCAGGTGGAGGTCGGCGTGTCGGCCTTGCTCGACTACTCGGAGCGGCGCGCCGCGGCGCGATTGCGCGAACTGGGCGACCTCGACGCCGAGGCCGAGGACTTCCTCGAGGGCGATGGCGTCACCGACGCGCTCGTGCCGGTGCGCGTGCGCCTGAGGGTGCGCGACGGCCGGATGACGCTCGATTTCCACGGCACGAGCCCGCGGGTGCGCGGCAACATCAACTGCCCGGTGGCGGTGACGCGCGCCGCCGCGCTGTTCGTGCTGCGGTCGCTGCTCGACGACGACGTGCCGACCAACGACGGCATCGCGCGCCCGATCGAGATCATCACGCCCGACGATTGCCTGATCGCGGCGCGATGGCCGAGTGCGGTGGCGGCGGGCAACGTGGAGACGTCGCAGCGCATCACCGACCTGCTCTTTGCCGCGCTGGCCAATGCCGGCGTGGCCGCGCCGGCGCAGGGGCAGGGGACGATGAACAACGTGACGTTCGGCGGCGCGGGATGGACGTTCTACGAAACGCTCGGCGGGGGACAGGGCGCGAGCGATCGCGGTCCCGGGCCGAGCGCGGTGCACGTGGGCATGAGCAACACGCGCAACACGCCCATCGAGTCGCTCGAGCAGGCGTACCCCATTCGCATCGACGAGTACGCGATTCGGCGGGGGACAGGGGGAAGGGGCAGGGAAATTGGTGGCGACGGCGTGGTGCGCCGCTACCGCGTGCTCGAGCGTTGCACTGTGACGCTGCTCACGGAGCGGCGCGTGCGCGCGCCGCTCGGTTCGCACGGCGGCGGCGATGGTGCGCCGGGGCGCAACCTGCTGAATGGCGCGCCGCTGCCGGCCAAGTGCCGGCGGGAGCTGGAGCCGGGCGATGTGCTGACGATCGAGACGCCGGGGGGTGGGGGGTACGGCGATTGATGATGTGCAGGCCGGATTTCGACCCTTAACACTCTGCCTATGACCCGATTCCTGCTCGCCCTCCTCGGTACCGTGGTCCTGCTGGTCGTCGTCGTGATCGGCAATACGGCGCGGCTGTCGCGCGAGGTGGCGCCCATGACGGTGGCGCCCGTTGCCGTCACGGTCGATTCGGTTGGCGCCGTTGCCCGGCTAGCCGCGGCCGTCCAGTTCCGGACCGTGAGCTACGAAGAGGGGACGCGGCCGCCCGACAGCGCCGCGTTCCGCGCGCTGCACGACCATCTGCGTGCCAGCTTTCCGCTCGTGCACCAGCGCCTCGCGCGCGACACGGTGGCCGGGTTATCGCTCCTGTACACGTGGCGCGGGTTGGACACCACGCTGGCGCCTGTCGTGCTGATGGGGCATCTCGATGTCGTGCCCGTGATTCCCGGCACCGAGGGGCAGTGGGAGCAGCCACCGTTCGGCGGCGTGGTCGCCAACGGGTATGTGTGGGGGCGCGGCACGCTGGACGACAAGGTGTCGGTGATGGCGGTACTCGAGGCCGCCGAGGGGGCGTTGCGCGAGGGCTTTCAGCCCAAGCGCACCGTGTACTTTGCCTTTGGCCACGATGAGGAAGTGGGCGGGAGCGGTGCGCGCGCCCTCAAGGCGGTGCTGCTCAAGCGCGGAATCAAACCGCCGGCGCTGGTGCTCGACGAAGGCGGCGCCATCATGCCCGGCGCCGTTCTCGGCACGCGGGGCACCGTGGCGCTCATCGGCGCTTCGGAGAAGGGGTTCCTCTCGCTGCAACTGACCGTGAAGGGTACCGGCGGCCACTCGTCAACGCCGCCGGCACACACGGCCATCGGACAGCTGGCGCGGACTATCACGCGACTCGAAGAGTCGCCGTTCCCGCTGGTGCTCGACGGGCCCACGAAGGCCATGCTGGAACACCTGCGCGCCGGAATGCCATTCGTGCGGCGCATGACCCTGAGCAACTTGTAGCTGTTCGGGCCGATGGTGACCAAGGGGATGGCGGCCAAGCCCGCGGGCGCCGCGATACTGCGCACGACGACCGCGGTGACTATTGCCAGCGGCGGCGTGAAGGCGAACGTGCTGCCCATCGAGGCGAGGGCGACCGTGAACTTCCGTATTCGCCCGGGCGAGAGCATTGCGAGCGTGACGGAGCGCGTGAAGCACGTGATTGGCGACAGCGGTGTGGCGATCGACCCGGTTGGCTCCAGCACGGAGCCGTCGAGGATCAGTGATGCGAACGGTCGCGGCTATGTGGCGGTCGAGACGTCGCTGCGCGAGGTCTTTTCCGGGCGCGGCCTCGCGGTGACACCATATCTCGCGGCGGGTGCCACCGACGCGCGCATCTGGTCGGACGTCAGCAGCCAGGTGTTTCGGTTCCTCGCGGTGCCCATGACGGCCGACGCGCTGACGCGGGCGCACGGCACGAATGAGCGACTCGGCCTTGCCGGGTACCTCACGGCCGTGCGGTTCTACGCCAGGCTCCTGCGCAACACCGACGGGCTGTAACTCGATCGCCCGCTGGACGCCTGCTTGGCGCGCGAAGGGTAATTGGCCGTTCCGACGGGTGGCCGGACGCCAAAAAAAACCCGAAATTCCCCAAAAACGTTACATAGCGTGATAGTCTGGCGGGTGGGCCGGGGGTATACTACCCGGCATCTCCCCCCGGCGGTCCCCGTCACTTGCCCCAGGAGTCCGGAGCCGGCATGCCAGACGCACAATTGCTACGTCCGGTCGTGGTCTACACGTGTTGTGCGGAGGTCACGCGCAAGGCGATGGTGGCGTTGCGGTCCGAGTGCCCGGTCGCGCTGGCCGCCAGCGAGGAGGCGCTCCACGTGCGGGTCGCGAGCGGGACGCGGCTCGTGGTGTTGCACCTCGCCCGCGGCGCGGCGGACGCCGGCACGCCGCGGCGTCTGCTGCATGCGGTGCGGGACGCCTCGTTACGGATGATCGCGCTCACGGACACCGGGACCCCGACGCCGGGGGGCCTCGTGGTGCCGAGCCTCGTGAAGGACGTGCTGTGTACGCGGTCGGAGCGTTGGCCGACCTTGTTGCGAGCCTGGGCGCTGCGGCCTGCCCGGGCGCGCCAGCTCGTGGTCGAGCTGCGATTGCTGCACCGGGCGGCGCCGCTGGCCCTGGTGCCGATTCTCGACCGGCTGATGCTTGCCCCGGAGTCGACGCTCAGCGTGAAGAGCTGGAGCGCGGCCGCGGGCATGCATCGCACCTCGCTCTATCGCGAGGTGCTCTCCCGCGGCATCCGGCCGTCGGATCTCATCGACGTCGTCCGCGCGCTGCATGCGGTGGGGTCGTGCCTCGTCACGCCGGACGGGCGGTACGCGGGGAGCCAGGACTGGCCCAATCGCCGGTCGGATCGGCGACTGCTCGAACGGACGTTCGGCATGAACTCGCACGAACTGGCCGATGCGGGCGCGCCGGGGGAACCCGAGCGGAACCACCTGATCGCCGAGCGGCTTCGGGGGTTCTTCGATCGTGCGCGGGTGAAGTCGGAGCGGGGACGGACCGAGCAGGCGAGCGATGAAGCGTTCATTATCTGAGGGCGCGTCGTGCGACGCCTAGCTCCTGCTGCGACCGCCCAGTGCGTACCCGCGCTGTTCCCGGCGTTCGTGGTCGTCGCGGCCATCGCCTGCGGTTCCACGGTTGAACGGGGCACGGCGACGGTCGATTACCGTGTTTCCGATAGCACCGGCGTGCAGATTGTCGAGAACGTCGCACCCGCATGGGCGTCGAGTGGCGGCTGGCAGCTTGCTCCACACCCGGAGGTCAGCATCGGCTTTGATGAAGCCGCCGCGTCGGGGCCGACCGATGTGGTCGGTGCGGTACGGCTCGCGAGCGGCCACATCGTTGTCGCGTCGGCGGAGGCTGTGCAGCTCGAAGAGTACGATGCGCAGGGTCGAGCAATCAGAACGATTGGTCGCCGGGGGAAGGGACCAGGGGAGTTTGGCGCCATCAGCCTGCTCTGGCGCACGGCGGGCGACTCGCTGCTGGTGTTCGAGGGGGGCATGACCCGCCAGTTCGTGCTCTTCGACTCAGGAGGCCGTTTCGCACGTGCGTGGGGGGCTTTCAGCGCCGATTCCGGCATGCACTGGTTGATGCCGATCGCGCCGCTGCCGGATGGTAGCATCGCGATGCGGGCGATGAACGTGATCACGCCATCGCCTACCGTCGTGGTCGAACGGCCACTCTCCACTCTCGGCGTGTTCGACGGTCAGTGGCGGCTGCAGCGCCGACTGGGCCGATTTGCCGATACCAAACGATTCCGCGGGCCGGGCCGGATGCTGGGCGAGCTGTTCTTCTCGCCAGAAACGCGGTTCGCGTTCGGCGACACGGCGTGGTATGCGGGCGATTCCGAACGGGCCGAGGTGCGCGCATATTCGACGCGCGACGCACTCGTGCGCATCGTGCGGTGGCCGGCGAAACAGGTGCGCGTTCGACCGAACCAGATTGCCATGGAGCAGGAGCGCCGGATCGAGGAGGAACGGCGCATCTTCAGCAATGTCCCGCGACTGCAGCGCTTGGTCATCGACGGCGGACTCCGCCCGCTGTTTCAACAGATGCCGTACCCGGAACGGTGGCCCGAGTTCGGGGAACTGGTCGTCGATGGCGACGCGAACCTGTGGGCGCTGGACTACCCCGGATCGGGCGCCGACACGACGAGGGGGCGGAGCGCCGATGTGTTCGATCCCGCGGGTCGCTGGATGGGCGCCGTCCGGTTTCCGCCGCGCTTTCGGCCACTCGATATTGGCCGAGACTACGTGCTCGGCGTGCGGGTGGACGATCTGGATGTGCCGCGCGTGGAGCTCTATCGGCTGACGAAGCCGGATTCGCCTTGATGATGCTCGTGCGGCGACCTGCCCCGGGGTTGTCGATTGTTTTCGGATTCAATTCGGGCTCAGCCAGGCAGGCCGAAACGCGACTTCACGACATCGGCCGTTTGGCAAACAGCAGCACCGATTCGTCGGCCGACTGGTCGATCAGCACGAATTTGCCGCCGACGAGGGCGAGCAGTTCTTGTTGGCCATGCAGGCGGAGGCGCGCATAGGGCGCGAGGCCGGTACCATTGATGCGTACCAGCAGGTATTCGTTGTCGCCGGCGCTGCGTGGCGTCCAGCGATGCATGGCGAGCGTGGTGTCGTCGAGCGCCACGAACCCCCTGACGGCCGGCGCGAGGCGCGAGCCGGCGGCCGCGTCCGCGTGCGTGCGCAGGCGCTGTGCCATCGCGCCGAGTGGACGATCAGACGCCCGGTCGGCGGCAACGAGCGCCTCTGTCACGCGATTGGATGAATAGGCGAGACAGAGGCCGGGCCGCCGAGTGCCGTTTGGCGACATTACATCGACCTGCATGGCGGCGCCTGGCGCGATGAAGAGGCGGCCAGCCACGGCCTGCACGGTGGTGCGGGCGTCGGCCGGCACGGGAATCGAGACCATGCGCTGCGTGGCGGAGCGTTTGAAGCTTCGACCGGCGGGGCGTGTGGTCAGAAGCCGAGCGCCACCGTCCGCGACGCTGACGAGGCGCAGCGTCATCGAGTCTGCCGATAGCCCTTCCGCGCGAGTCATGCCGTACCGCTGATGCGCGATCACCATCGAGTCCGGTTCCATCGCGCCGACGAGAAAGGCCACGCCGCCACTCGCCGCGGTGATCGTGGAGACCATGCGTCCGGCGCGACCTTCTTTGTCCAGCAAGAGGAGCCTGGCGTTCGTGCGGTCGAGTACCGCGAAGCTGTCGCCGCGCACGCGCGTGACGCCCATGGCCACGCCGATCTCGCCCGGGCCACGGCCCTTGGCGCCGCCGGTGTGCAGCAGGCGGCCGGTCGAGTCGAGCAGGGCGAAGCGGGATGAACCGCGATCGAGAAGTAGCAGCGTGCCGTGGCCGCTTGCGGCGGCCATCGCGTAGTCGAGGATGCCGGCCTGCATGAGTGCTTGCGTGGCTGTCTGGGCCAAGGGCGATGTGGCGCCCCCAGCGACATCAGGGGCACGTCATCGTACCGAGACGCCTTTGCGTCGGCACATGGCACGAGCGTGCGGTCTGCAGTGGCCGTGCAGGCAAGAAGGGCGCTGCAGGCGAGGTATCCGGGGAGTCGGGGGCTTCGAATGCGCATGAGGGTTGCCCGATCTTACGCGCGCCCGCGACGTCGGCAAGACAGATCGGTGCGGGCAGCTCGTGCGTCGTCGGTGCCGCCAACCATCATGGCGATCACGTGCGTCGACCACCACGATCATCAGCGCGCGCCTGGCGCATGGTGATTGCTGGGGCGGTCATGCTTCATTGCGTGCGCAACGCCTTGTGGATGGCGGCGAGCGCCGCATCCATCGAGCGATAGCCGCCCCTGAACTCGCTCGACGCCGGCGACGACTTGTCGTACCATCGGACGACGCCGCTGCGCGAATCGTACGTCCAGAGGGAACGGGCGACGACAAAGACGCGCTCGAGGGAGAATCGGCGGCAGGTCATCTCGGCGATGGCTGAGTCGGGGACGACGACCATCCAGGCCGCCAAGGTGGTGTCGGGCGATGCGGGCGCGCGAAGGTCCGTGGCGCATGATTGGCACCGGCGAGTGTCGATGGCGAGTACGCGCAACGGGAAACGCCACGTCGGGGAAATGCCGGGCGCGGCTGTACACGGTACGGACGGCATGCGGTAGGGCGACGTCACCACGCGTGCCTGGAACATGCCTTCGATATCCGGCGGCAACTGGCGCGAATCACAGCCTGCGATGAGGATCGAAGCGGATGCGGACAACAGGGCGGTCGTGAACCCGCAGCGCAGGACGGCCGCAGCGCGCGGTGCGCGATGCCTCATGGCGCGCGCACCTGCAGCGGCGCCGACCAGCCACAGGTGACGCGAGCCTCCCCTTCCGCGCAGAGCAGGACGCGCCTTCGCCGGTCGATGCCCGCCGCGATGAGCCAGTCGTCGGCGAACGGCTGCAGCGTGCGCGTGCGGAGGTCGAGTAGCGCCCATCGTTCACCGCGCGTCTCCGTGGCGTCGACTTCGAGGATCAGTCGATCCGCCTCGGCGTATGGAATCGCGAGGACCACGGGATGCGTCGTTGCTGCCTACTTGGCCACGCCCGAACGCTTCGTCAACCGCCCGCCCACGCCCGCCTTGCTGCCCAGTGCGGCGTGGATCAACCCACCCAAGCTCCTGGCTCAGGGGACGTCGCTCAGTAAACTCAGTCCACCCGGTGTCTCAAACTCGTTGACAGGTTCCGCTGTATGTGACGGCGGCCCACTCCTTCGCGGGGTGAGCCGCTTTGTCGTCTGGGTCTGCTTCCGGGCCTGTTTGAACTGCCTCGACGCCACCCATTCCAGCGTGGCGTTATCGACTTCCTCCAACCAGTGCCGCGTACACCAACTGGCCGTCCAGTGCAACCACCTGGTCATCTGTTGGAACCGCCTGACCGTTGCCTGCGCCCTCTCGTGCTGCTACCCTAATCGCAACGCAATGACGGAAGCGGTCTCGATACCTGGTGGTTGGACCAAGACGCAATTTCAGAATGATGCATTCGTTTGACGCGTTTGGGCAGTTTGGTCCAAGCACTTCTCTTGGCAAACAACGAGGACAGCGCATGCGCGTGTCAGCGAACGGCGTCCGCGACCGCCGAAAGGAAGGCTATAGTCACAGGTTCAGCCGCCGCCGACGTTTCTTCGCCGTCGGCATCCTCGCCGTGATTTGCGCTTCCTGTCGGCGCGTCGATTCAGCCGCGCTGCCCGATGTTCGTGGGCAACTCGAGCGAACGACGTTTGCGGCGTCTTGGACTGTCGTCGATTCCGTAGTTCCCGAACAGACAGACAACACGCCGATCGTTCGCATTTCAGGAATCGACATGGATTCGCTGGGGCGTCTCCTGATCGGGGACGTGTCGAACGGTTCCGTCAAACTCTTCGCTCGGAACGGGCGACTGCTGCGTACCATCGGTCGAAAAGGGCGAGGACCTGGCGAGTTTGAGGCACCGCGTCTGCCGCGATTCGCGCCCGGAGGGCGCATCTACGTTGCCGATGTCAGCCTCCGTCGAGTTTCGATTTTCGACACAGCCGGAGTCTTCGTCAAGGCCGTTTCTCTGGCAGGCCTCGGCGATCTCAGTGGATTCGTGGTGCGCGGTCGAAATTCGTGGTGGTTCGCGACGAAGCTCGGAGCTGATCCTCACGTGCTTCTTGAGACTGATAGTCTCGGATCGATTCGCCGTTCATTGCTGAAGATCGGGGAAGTGCTGCCACAGGGACAGCGAGATCACTCCGTCTGGAAAGCCGTTCGCTCGTTTTCTTTGGCGGTACAAGCGGACACGGCGTTCGTGACCTGCACCATTTCTGATTCACTGTGGACGGTTGACCTCACCACAGGAGCGACGAAGGCGCAACGACTCAAGATCCCGGGTTATATCGCTCCGGCGGTGCCCAGCGCGCCCGGACGGACAATTGCGTGGCTCCAAACCTGGTATCGCACCTTTCACTCGACGCCGACGGTGTACACGGTTGACGGTGGCGTCGTGGTTCCCTTCGTAAAGGGAGTACTGAACTACGGCGATTCTGCGGTTGTTGCTCAACGGGATAGGTCCGGGAGATGGACCGCGTTTGAGACAACGACGCCCTTGGTCTTCGGCGGCAGAAGTTCGCTCCTCGGCTTGGCCGCCCCGCAGGGAGACAGCCTGGTGATGCGCGTGTATCGTCGGACCCGGCCATGACTTCGAGACTGCTACGTGGATTGGGCGTCGTCGTCGCGATTGCGGTGTTGGCATGTAGTCGGTCTGAGAAGGAAACGGCTGCTGCCAACGAGACCACTTCGCCCGATTCGGTCGTGTCGGCAGCTGCGCGTCAGATTGTAGGCGCATGGCGATCCGGTAACGGTATCCGGGGCTGCACCGATCGTAGCTCTGCTCTCACCGGACCGCTTGTTGCTGTTGTGATAAGCGGTGAGGCATGCTTGGGCTGCAGAAACGTCGGTCATCTGCTCAGATCGCTGCTACGCGACGATAGCGTGCCAGCTCGTCCGTTGCTTCTCGTGCCGAGTGCCGATTCGAGCATCGTATGCGACTTCTTGAAGAATGAACGATTGAAGGTGCGGGTTGTCACGCTTCCACAGAAGCTCTTTCCCGACGGCGGTCGTGCGCACTCGATTGCCGTGGTTCAGACGGATTCTGCAGGATTGCCGCTGACGACGACCGTCGGGCCCAACGGCATCGCGGTCCTCGAGGACTTGATGGCGATGTGGAATGGTCGACGCCGCGCCGTTGGAAACAGCAGGGCCACTCAATCAACTAGGAGGTAATGCAATGAAGCGTATGATCTTTGCACTAGCGGCTACCCTGACACTCGCGGCATCAGCGGCCGCTCAGGAGGACGAAGTCGCCTTAGGTGTCAACTACCACAACATTTCGTGCAATGCGGACGGAACGTACACCTGTGGCAAGGGCTGCCCTCAAGGGTTTTGTTGCTAGCACCACGCAGGTCCTACCTGATGGAGTGACCTAGAAGACGTGTGCAGAATCGCTCACGCCATCCACTTGACTGAGAACAGGATAGGGCGTTGGCAAATCGCCGGGAATCATCGAGTCGCCGTTGTGTCATCAGAGTCTACAATCGGAGCAACCCATGAAACGCGTAGTGTTGACACTTGCACTCACGCTCGTCGCGTTCGGGGCGAGTCGTGTGGTACTTGCTCAAGAGGAACAAGACGAACAGTATTTCGGTTCCTGCCCAGTGATGGCGATCGTGAAGTACAACACGGACGGTACGGTCAACTGTAGATGCAGGTGCTGGGATCTCCTCGGTCTCTGCTGCTGAGTGGTCGTGTGCAGTAGGCTTGCAAGCGAGGCGGTGCGCGACCTGCGCTGAATTGCGACCGGAGCGCAGGTCGCGCACACTGCCATCCGCTGCCATAAGTGGGTGGCGGTCGTGGGCAAAATCGGATCGTGTGATTCTCCACGGCATAGCGTTTCCGATCCTCGATGACCTCCAGGAGATCGCGCCGTTCGCGGTCGCCGAGGGGACAAAGCCCCCAATCGTCCATCACCAAGAGACTCGTCTTCGCGAGTTGCTGCAGCACCTTGCCCCAGGAGCCATCAGCGCGCGCGAGGGAGAGATCGCTGAGCAGGCGCGGCATGCGGGTGTAACGCACGAGGTGCCCCTGTCGGCACGCGGCCTGTCCGAGCGCACAGGCTAGCCACGACTTGCCGGTGCCAGTGGGACCCGTCAACAGGGTGACCTGGTGTTGTCGGATCCAGTCGCCGCTGGCGAGGCGAAGAAAGAGCGCGCGATCCAGTCCGCGTTTGACGCGAAAGTTCACGTCCTCGACACACGCCGTGTGCCGGAAGCGCGCGAGTTGCAGCAGCCGCGTCAGGCGTCGGTCTTCGCGCGCGAGCTTCTCGCGGTCGAGCAGCAGCGCAAAGCGGTCGTCGAAGGCGAGGCCCGCGATGTCGGGGATGCCGCGCTGCTCCTCCAGCGCGGCGGCCATGCCGGTGAGGCGGAGCGTGTGCAGGAGCTCAATCGTTTGTTGCATCAGCATGACGGGAGTCCGGATGGGAGGGGAAGATCGAGGGGAAGCTCAAACGGCAGCTCAAGCGGAAGCTCGAGCGCCAGCGCTGGGGCGAGGGCGAGGTAGTACGCGGGACCGCGGACGTTGTCGTGCGAGGCGGGGAGCCGGAGCGACGGCGGCTCCTCGCGCGGGAGCTGATCCAGGCCCGCGACGAGGATGGACTGCACCGAGCGGTAGCTGATCGCCCCCGTCGCGTGGGCGCGGGCACACGCCGCCTCGAGTCGCACCGCGTCGTAGCGGCGACGGAGCGAGAAGAGCCCCAGACACGCCCGGTAGCCCTGCTCAGGGTGTGGCCTGTGCTCCAGAATGTGCTGGACGACCGCGGCGGTGTGCGGCCCGATCTCCGCGCCCCAGCGGATCAAGCGCGACGGGGGCCAGTCGAGATGCTGCTGATGACTCTTCGGCCGGTGCGCGGGGTCGGTCGTATAGCGCCCGCTCCCCGCGCGCCCGATGTTGCGCACATGCACGGCCACGCGCGTGCCCTCGTGGAGCACTTCGACCATCGTCGCCGTGAGGCGCACGCGGACGCGGGCGTGGATCAAGGCGTAGGGCACGCTGTAGAAACGGTGATCGGCGACGATGTGGTAGTCGATGTTCACGCTCGCCGTGAGCCACTCGGCCAGTTCATAGCGCTCGGCCGGCAGCGCCCGGAGCGCGGGCGCCTCCAGCGTGGTGAAGAGCGAGCGGCGCGTGCCGTCGAGTTTCTGAAACGGCCGGTCGTTGATCTCCTCGCGGAGCCGTGCGATCTCCGTGTTCAGCTCGACGAGCGACGTAAACTGATAGTCGCGGAGCGGCGCGAGAATCCAGCGTTCGGCAATTTGCACGCCCGATTCGACTTTGGCCTTGTCGCGAGGCTTGGCCACGCGGGTCGGGAGGATCACCGTGTCGTAATGCGTGGCCCAGTCGGCGTACGTGGCATTGACCTCCGGCTCGTAGAAGCAGGCGCGCGTGACACCGCTCCGCAGATTGTCGGGAATGACCAGGGCGGTCGTTCCCCCGAAATACTCCATTATCCGGATGTGCGACGCGATCCAGTCCGGGAGCGTCTGCGTCCACGTGGCCTCGGCGTAGAGGAAGTTGCTGGCGCCGAGCACGGCGACGAACAGTTTGTCATTTTCCACGAGCATGATCCACCGAAATCGAGAGTTTCTCACGAGGATGATCCAGTCAAAGCGGTGAGTTTCTCACGAGCTTGATCCATGTGGGCTCGAGTTTCTCATGCGCTTGATCCACCC
>Ga0315268_10001303_pt1 | contig 28654 bp, 37 predicted proteins | sample C1_top_MG_FD_204535 | JGI IMG/M metagenome (GOLD analysis project Ga0315268, IMG submission 204535) | Sediment microbial communities from Yellowstone Lake, YNP, Wyoming, USA - C1_top | ecosystem: Environmental > Aquatic > Freshwater > Lake > Sediment | place: USA: Wyoming | collected 2017-08-01
GGAAAAAATGGAATCATAGTAATGGATGACGCCGACCTAGATCTTGCTGTGGACGGGGTAATTTGGGGCGGTTTTGGCACGACCGGACAACGATGCACGGCAGCGTCAAGAGTGATAGTCCATGAAAAGGTCAAAGCCAAATTCCAGAGAATGCTCATCAACAGGATAAGAAAATTGAAGGTGGGAGATGGATTGAAGCCTGACACGGACGTGGGACCGTTGATAAACGAAGCCGCACAAGAAAAGAGCGCCAAGTACGTTGAAGTGGGAAAGAGCGAGGGAGCAAGGTTGCTCATAGGCGGGAAAATTCCCAAGATGGAGGGATTCTACTTTGAACCGACGCTTTTTACAGATTGCACGGTTGACATGAGAATTGCACAGGAGGAAATATTCGGCCCAATAGTCTCGCTCATTCCAGTGGGAAGTTTCGATGAAGCCATAGAAGCGATCAACTCCATAGAGTACGGTCTCAGTTCAGCAATATACACGAGAGACATCGGCAAGGCGTTTGAGGCGATTGCCGAGATTGAGGCAGGCCTTACGTACGTTAATTCAAGCACGATAGGATCTGAGGTTCATCTGCCCTTTGGCGGAGTAAAACACAGTGGCATCGGAGCAAGAGAAGCCGGCATTGAGGGGATACACGAGTTCTCTGAAACAAAGACCGTCTACATCGACTACTCTGGAAAACTGCAAAAGGCTCAGATCGACTCGGACTGAAGATTTGCTTACTGAAGCATCAAAGGAGATGAGCCAAACTGTCAGCAGGTTTCGAAACCTACTTGAAGCAGTTGCAGCTTGAACAGCTCTTCAAACAACTAAAGGCCCCGAACCCGGGGACTCTTGCCAAGACGATGAGGCATTTTGCCACAAAAGAAGCTGAAAACAGAGACAAGATCGTCGCTGACTATTTTGGACAACCAGCTATAAAGAAGATAGTTGACACGATTGTAGAGGCATTACTAGCATCGCCGAAACTGCCTTCAAACGCCAAGATTCTTGACGTTGGCGCGGGATCAGGGTTTTTCACTGTCAGAGTAGCCAAGAAAGTACGTGCCGAACTCCCAGAATCCAGCTTCTACGCCATGGACCTCACTCCTACCATGCTTCTCCTGCTTGCAAGGAAAAAAGCGAAAATAACGCCCTTCGTCGGCATAGCCGAAAACATCGAAGGCAGCATCAGACAGGCAGAAAAATTCTTCAAAATACCCACAAGGTTCGACGCGGTATTCTCAACTTTAATGCTTCATCACAGCACACGCCCAGCAAAAGTCTTCGAAAGTATAAGGAAAGCCCTGAAAAAAGACGGAAAAGCCATCATCGTAGATCTATGCGAACACAATTTTGAGGAATTCAGAACAGAAATGGGCGATGTGTATTTAGGCTTCAAACTGAGAAACATCGGCAAGATGGCTCAAAAGCATTTCTCAACAGTAAGAATTCGCAAGATCCCAGCCATTCGCTGCGAATCCTCGGGACGCTCAGCTGAGATCTTCTTTGCAATCATGCAAAATCCCGCGCGAGCTTGAAACTTTTCTAGACTAAATTTCATGGGCGCTCTCAACGGCGACCTAGAGTCTTGACTATAGCTATGAAAACCGGTCCTTTTATATTGGTCCTTCGGAGTGAGTAATCGATCGATCGCACTTCTCCTATCTTCCAAGTCATTTTCCCTTTCTCCTTTTACCACCTTGCCCAAGAACCTCTACTTGCATACCACACTGATAAAACGAAACAAGATCATATTAGCAGATCGATCGAAAAAAATGGAAAGACTATTGTTCTAGTGCACTACTTCCGAACCCACTTATCAGAGACTGCTTTGTAGAATGGAGTAGCCGTTTTTCTTGCCCAAATCATAAATGAGATACCTACAGCTGCTGAGGCCACTGCAAGGACTGGTAGATCCCAAACCAAGAACATCAATACGTTAACCAAACCTAGCATATACCAGACAAAATTGGAGAGACGAGTTACTATGCTCCCCTTGTAGTCTTCAGGGAGTTTTGGAGCAAGTCTTACGCAATAAGCCACCGTAGCTTCTTCAATGAACAAGAGGTATCCTAATACGTGAAATAGCAGGGCTAAAGAGAACAAGACGACCTGCACCCTCAGCTGTCCTGGGTCTGGCAGCCAAGTGAGGAAAACAACCATCGAAGTAAACGTAAAACCCATAAAGAGCGAGAAGGTGTTCGAACCCATTACATGGTAAGAAATATAGGCCGAATAGTCCAACCGATTATCAGACAAAGTTATAGCCTTCCACAACAAATGTTTTGCTATCGGTTTTTATAATCCTTATGCACACGATTGATCCAATCTTTGTACTAGTTCTGTTCAGGGTTTGGACGACGGTTCTTATAAGCGAAAGACGGCAAGGTAGACTTAAGGAAGGTTGGCGGAACGTCTGGATTCTCTCCTTTCCTCCTTTCTCCTTTCGTTCTGCGTTCCACCCTTCTAACCTTTCATTTATTGTCAGAAACTTAACCTTGAGGTAAAACAGAACAGCGGTTTTATGAGCAAACGCCATAAGAATACTTGAGGAGGAGAATGGTAAAGGAAGAAGTCAGTGTAACGCATTCTCTCCTTTCTCCCTACGCCTAATGCGCCATTCTCCTCATTATTATCTTTTTCAGTTTCGCTGTAGATATGCCTTGTGTAGAATAGTTCTATAGGAATTGTCCATTCTTTGACCCTTCCTCTTGAACTGCTTTTGTCCTGCAGTTCTCAAAAGAAGGGATTGTTTTGGGTTTTTGTTCTTCTACTTCGATCGGTCTGGTTCCAAGGCAGAATCGCCATAATCTCTCTTCACCTGCACTTACTCCTATTCTCTTCGAGTTCGAAACCTCAAAAGTCCCGGATTGTTCTGGTTTGCAGATGTACAATTGGTCGGATTTCACTAGATCGAGACCGTTGTGAGCTTTGTTTATGTCTAGAGCCTTTGTCAGTTTCCCCGGTCCATTTGATAATCCTGTTATTGAAGATGACTTTCTGTTCTTGAGTGCCAATTCAACCCCGTCAACTATCTCAACTGCTCTTATCAAGACTGCTCCTGGAACGTGTTCGATTTCCGCCTTAACATTGAGGCAAAAGTGCATGCCGTAGGTGAAGTAAACGTACGCATGCCCTGGTTCGCCGAACATTACTCGATTTCTTTCCGTCATTCCCCTGTAAGCATGGCTGGCAGGGTCATCACGACCTCCATAAGCTTCAACTTCAACGATTCTAGCTATGATTCTACGTCCAGAAGTCTTTCTAACCAGAAGCTTTCCAAGTAAGTCTTTGGCTACAATAAGAACCGGTCTGGCATAGAACTTTCTAGGCAATCGCCGGCAGTTTTTCTTCGGTTTTCTCGACATGGTCCTAAGCTCCGGCCTTCAGTCCATGAATTTCCTTCGTGGGCTGTACTCCCAATCTAGTCAGTTCGTTATAACCTTTCAACACTTCCTTCAATTCTTCGCGCAACGTCGTCACTTCATCTCTCAAACTCTGAGCATCTGTTTCCTCAACTATCATTGTCTCGTTAAATGGTTTACCACACAAGTGTGCAGAACTCGGCCGATCGATCGAAGATTGGGCAGCCTTTTCTTCCCGTCAGTCCGGCTTCTCTAAATGGTGCCTTATAGCCCTAGAAATAAACAGACGCATTTCTTATTTCACCCTCCCAGGGTGCATAGTATGTATCCTATTTAGAGCCTCAAACTGCGATTCCAACAACGTCAAGAGATCATACGCATATTTAATTTCAAAACGCAGGGATACAGAACAACAAGTTCACGCAAGAGGATCTTGATATGTATAATCCATGGTGCCTTAAAACGATCGAACACTGCCTTTCCTTCCACAGCAGTGTGTAGAAATTCTTTTCAACACGGACACAGATATGTCAAAGACAGATGATCTCAAATGTCAGGTTACGAAAAAGAGAAGCTGGTCCGAGTAGTCAGAAAGAACGAACAAAACCAAATAGAATGTGCAAAGAAGTTTATCGCTGTTCCAACTTGTTACGGCAAGCAGCACGACATGAAACCAATGATCCAACTGTTAACCGAAGAATTTGAAAAAAGAGAATACCACGTGCAGATTTTTCCAACTTCTGGCGCCTCAGTCTTTGTTGCCGAAATGAACCTCGGCGCCAAAAAGACCCTGATGTTCTACAATCACTATGACGTTCAACCCGAAGAACCTGTTGACGAGTGGAAATCGCCTCCATACAACCTATCAATAAGAAATGAACGATTATATGGCCGAGGTATCAACGACGACAAAGGCCCCCTCATTGCCAACCTGTTCGGGGTACAAACTGCACTAGAAGCTCAAGGCAAAGTAAACTGCAACATCAGATTCATAGTCGAAGGTGAAGAAGAAGCAGGCAGCGTCCACCTCGAAGAATTCTGCAGAACCCATCCAGATCTGCTGAAATCCGACGGCTGCGTCTGGGAAGGGGCAAGCACTGCTCCCAAACAAACAAGCGAAATATATGCAGGAGTAAAAGGAGACGTCTATTACGAACTTCGAGCAAAAGGCTCTTCAAAAGACGCACATTCAGGCGACGCACCGGTCGTCGTCAACCCAGCTTGGAGACTCGTATGGGCCCTTTCCACACTGAAAAACAAAAACGAAGAAATCCTGATAGACAGCTTCTACAAGGACGTTGTCCCTCCTCAAAAAGAAGAACTAGCGCTATTCGCAAAATACCCTCCGGAAAAGATCGAAGAATACAAACAGCTCTACAACACCGACCACTTCCTGCTAGAACGCGACGGCGTCGAATTCTGGAAAGAACTTATCCTCAGACCAACCTGCACAGTCTCAGGTTTACTCGCTGGCTACACAGGCGCCGGCACCAAAACAGTCATAGGAAAAGAGGCCATGGCAAAACTGGACATCAGAATCGTTCCCAACCAAAAAGTGGACAAAATCTCCGAAATGCTCCGCAAACACCTTGACAAGCAAGGCTTCTCAGACATCGAAGTAAAATTTATGGCAGGCTACGAGCCCAGCAGAACGCCAATCAACAATCCCTTCATCAAGTTGCTCACAACCATAGCCAAAGACTTCAGCAGCAGAGACCCTGTGCTGTTTCCATCCTCTCCAGGATCCGGACCAGCATACCTATTCGGCGCCTACACGCCTTGGGCAGCATGCGGCACCTTTGATCCTGAATCCAACATACACGCCCCGAATGAAAGCATGAGAATGGACGACTTCAGATACATGACCGCCTTTATCGCAGCCATAGCAATAGAACTTGGCCGATGAGAACACGCAGCTTCTGACGTTTCTAAGTTTGAAAACCGCCCACCGATCGATCGATAGCGAGACATTCTGACGCGAGGAAAGCTGTGTGGCAGACAAGAGCGAGCTGTTCGACTTTCTCGTCGGGAAGACACGTGAAGTTCTGGAAAGCGATGCAGACATAGATGAGAAACTCAAGAGCATATGCAGGTTGCTCAAAGACCACGTCTCATACTATGACTGGGTCGGCTTCTACTTTGTGGACAAGAAAAGAAAGAACGAGCTTGTGCTCGGTCCCTTTGAAGGAGAACCTACAGAGCACACAAGGATACCTTTTGGAAGGGGAATATGCGGTCAGGCTGCAGCGCTTAAGGAGACATTTCTCGTGCAGGACGTTTCGAAACAGACAAACTATCTCTCGTGCAGCGTGAACGTGAAATCCGAAATCGTCGTACCCATCTTTCAGAAGGAAGAGGTCGTCGGCGAAATCGACATAGACTCCCACGTCCTTTCACCGTTCACCAAAGAAGACGAAACTTTCCTCAAGAAAATAGTGCAGATGACGTCGAGAATTCTTTGACCGTCATTCAGAGTCCAGTGGAAGCACGTAGCTACGTGGTATAGTGAGATCGATCGATCTCTTCACCGTTCTAACTTCTGGAACGGAACTGTACTAACGCTTAGCATAATATGGCATGATGTCTTCGTAACTTAAGCAGGTGGCTAACTAGATGGAAAAGCAAATCAAGAGAAAAGCCATTTTTTACGGAATTGCAGCGATCCTTCTTGCCTCCACCTTCGGCGCAGTAGCTTACTACGGAGTTTTCCAGACGACACCGAATCCCGGTGCCCCTCCAATCCCAGTCGCACATTCTTCTCTCCTGGCCACTTTCCCCTCAGCTGAGGCACTAAAGAGCTTCCTGAAGATCAACTCACAAACGCAGGGGCCGTTTTCATTCTATGGGCCCGCAGACCTCAAGGTGTTCAGCTCCCGTAGCGGACCTCTCTTACCCACCTCGGGAAACTTTTTTTCCATAACTGAAAGCATGGGCGAAACCTACCAACATTCAGCCACAAACATTCAGGTCGCGGGAGTTGACGAAGCAGACACCGTCAAAACAGATGACAACGGCTACATGTATGTTCTGTCAAATGACACCGTCTATATACTGACCGCCTATCCGCCTACACAAGCCAGAGTGCTCGCCAAGATCAAGTTCGCCGACATGTACCCCATCGGAATCTTCGTCAGCGGCGAAAGACTGGCTGTACTAGGATCACAATACAGCTTCCCTGTCCTCATGTTTCCTCTCTACGGGAACATCTACGTGGCCGACATCAAAACTTACGTGAGGGTGTACGACATTCATGACAGAAGCAACCCCGTCCTCATCAAAGACTTTGCCTTGACCGGTAGCTACTTCAACTCAAGAATGATCGGGGACTACATCTACTTTGTCGCGAGCAAACCAGCCTACACGGTTAACGACACGATCTTTCTGCCAGAAATCATCATGGACGGAAGAACTACGGAGATAGCTCCCACGGAAATCCGCTACTTCAACGGAACAGAGGAATACTACCAATACACGACGTTCGTTGCAATGAACATCCAGAACACGACAGAGGCACCGACGTACCTGACAACATTGCTCGGAGGGACGAGCAACATGTACGTTTCGCAAGAAAACATGTACGTGACATTCCAGGACTGGTACTGGGGCGGAAACACAACAATCTATCGCATACACTTACAAGCAAGCAACATGAGCGTCGAAGCCAGCGGCAAAATCCCAGGACAGGAACACAATCAGTATTCAATGGATGAATACGGCAACTACTTCCGAATACAAACCCAAACGTGGTCTGACGGAGTCACCAAGACAAACGTGTACGTGCTCGACATGAACCTCAGCATCGTGGGGAATCTCTCGAACATCGCCGTCGGAGAGAACTTCCATTCCGCCCGTTTCATGGGCAACAGATGCTACCTCGTAACCTTCCAGAAGACAGACCCGTTGTTCGTAATCAACCTCACAGATCCGACTGCTCCGACGATTCTTGGCAATCTGACCATACCCGGCTACTCAGACTACCTTCACCCATACGACGAGACTCACCTCATCGGCGTGGGCAAGAACACGGTAGAAGCAGAAGAAGGAAACTTCGCGTGGTATCAGGGAATAAAGATATCCCTCTTCGACGTAAGCAACGTTTCCAACCCCGTGCAAGAGGCGAGCTACGTAATCGGCGACAGAGGCTCAGACACGCCAGTTCTAACGGATCCCAAGGCGTTTCTGTTCGACAAATCCAGGGATCTTCTCGCAATCCCAGTTATGGTGGCAAAGATAGACGAAAGCAAATATCCCAGCCCAGTTCCCGCCAATGCTTACGGAGACCCAGTGTGGCAGGGCGCCTACGTGTTTGACATATCTTTATTCCACGACCTAGTGCTCGAAGGACGCATCACCCACCTGGACAACGGCACGAGCATCAACGACCAAGGATACTGGGTCAAGAGATCACTGTACATCGAAGACGTCTTCTACACAGTCTCAGACCGAATGATAAAGATGAACAGACTAGACGACATGAGCCTGATAGGCCAAATCCCACTCTCCTAACCACCCATCTTTTTCTCCATTCGTCCATGAACACACGCAGCAGGCACTAACTGCCAATACTAGCTTCTTACTCGTATGGGATCGTCGCGGACTGATCGATCGGCGGGGCAAGAGTGACTACACTACTAGGTTCTTCAGTTATGCCAAATATAATTTATATATGCACAGTTGACAATGAAGATAGAGAGGGAAGCGGTTATTGCCCTTTGACGACCCCCTGACTATCGCCATAATCATAGTAGGGGTGGTTATCGCATGCTCAATTGTCATTTTTTACCTGCGAAGACGCGGAAGAAAAACGAAAAAAACCTCAAGACAAGAGAAATCACAGACTGAACTCACGGGTTTTCCGTTCAAAGTTGTCAAAAGCGTTCATCAAGAAGACGCTTCCCACGCTAAAGACGAGCTTCGAATACTGGACTTGGAGAGGGAGATCTTGAGCGATGCGATTCGACGACTTTACGAGGCTTCCGCAGAAGGAAAAATCACAGAGCAAGAAAGAGAAAGACTTGCACAAACTTACAAGGCCAGAATGATGACCGTAAAGAACGCTATTTCAATGGATGAATCGGTCGTGGCGCTGCATGAACTCGAAGGCATGCAAGAAGACCTCATGAAACTCTTCAGTGAACGGTTCGACGACCTGAGCAACAAAATCGAAGAACTGCGCTCAAGAACGGAGACAAAACCGATAAAAGAAATAACGATCGCCCCCAAAGAAACGACAAATGAGACAACGGGCCCAGAGGAGAAGGCGTCCACAGAAGAGAAGGCGAAAAGGAAAAGGAAACCAGCCGCGGCCAAACCCAGCCCGAGAACAGAGGCGGAAAGAAGGATAGAGGAAATTCGAGCTGAAGTCGAGAAGGTTCTAGACAAGTTGGGGCAGATGGAGATTGAATCCTAAACAAGACTGGGTCGAAAGGGCAAAAAAACGCGCAGCCTTGGAAGCCATGAAGTACATCGAAGACGGTTTCACAATCGGGCTGGGGAGCGGAAGCACAGCTGCATACGCCATAGAAGAACTGGGAAACAGGATAAGAAAGGAAAAGCTCCGTGTTCTAGGCGTTCCAACCTCGTACCAAGCATTCATGCTTGCCGTTAAACAGGGAGTCCCGACAACAACATTGGAGGAGCACCCGTCGCTGGATGTGGCAATAGATGGAGCAGACCAGATAGACAGCCAGCTAAACTTGATCAAGGGCATGGGCGGAGCCTTGGCACGCGAAAAGATCGTTGCATCTGCCTCAAAAAAATTCATCATCATCGCAGATGAAACCAAGAAAGTCAAGCGCCTAGGAGAAAACGATCAGCCAATCCCAATTGAAGCGCTACAGTTTGCAGCAGCCTTTGTGATTTCCAAGATAAGACAACTGGGCGGCAGGGCAATTCTAAGAGAGGGAAAGGGAAAAGTCGGCCCGATCGTAACCGACAACGGCAACATCATTATAGATGCACATTTTGGGATTATTCAAAACCCTGATGAACTTGAGCGAAAGCTGAAAGCGTTTCCAGGCGTCGTTGAAACAGGACTCTTCATTAACATGGCGGACGTTGTGTATCTCGGAACAAGATTTAACGTGGAAAAACTGGAAAGAAGACATTAGATCACCGAAACCTAATTTTTAACTCTTATATTCAAGAGCATTCTAAAACTGGGTCAGATCAAAGCCATTATGCCGGGGTAGCCTAGCCTGGCCAAGGCGCCAGACCCATAATCTAATTCTGAATATTGAATGGAAAAAATATGAAGAATGGCTGTACAATCACCTGGCAAACAATTATGCAAGGGATCAAGACCTAAGTCAGTTCAATCAAACACTTAGCTGCCCAAGTTTCGTTTTTCCACTCTTGAAGTCACAAACATTCTAAGGAATCTTTGAACCCCTTGACTTTTCTAACAGTGTCTTTATAGCAAAGTTTGGTAAAATATCTCCTCATGTTATAGGAAGGAGATGTTCACGTGAAAAAAAGAACTCTGATACTGGAAACACTTGTTTCAATTGTGTCTTTTGTCCTACTTCTGTGTCCAGTTTATGCAGACCCTGTGCCCTATCCTCAGTCTGGACTTTCTGATTGGTTTGGGTTTCTTGTTGAAGTTATAGTTAGCGAAGTAGTGGCTTGGATTATAGGTGCGGAATTACTCTGGAGATTATCAAAGAAGACAAAGCAAGGAGTCTCAAAGCCTGAGAGTTACAAAATCATGCTTCTAACTATGATTGTCAGCCTCTCAACAGGATTACTGTTCTGGAAGATTTTCGGATGGATATGAACCCGTGTTCCAGGAAGTCACAAACATTCTAGGGAGTCCATAGAAAGAGCGCGCGCTTTCTCTGTATGGTTTTGAAGGTTGAAAGGTGTGCTTAAAGCACATCCAAGTTCTGATGGAAAAATAAGGCAGAATAGAGTGTTACAGTTCGATCTTTAAGGGTCCTTTTATCTCTGGATTGACCCAAGCAGCTGGTCAAGACTAATAGGAGATAAGTAGAATGATAATCAAATGTGAGATTATGGAAATTTGGGATAATTGCAGCACCTTAGCAAGAATTATTTCAGAGTCAAGCATTAGTTAGGTTCCGTTGATGGCAAGCTCAAGTCTGAATACCATAAGCAGAGTTTGCAGTATGTACAAGGTATTCTTAGAAAGAATAATCTGAGCTCTATTGACCCAATTGACCCAGAAACTATTGACCCAAAACTCTTAAACAATAGCTCATTTAATGAAATTAGAAGCCGGGGTAGCCTAGCCTGGCCAGGGCGCCAGACTCATAATCTGGAGAACAAGAAAAAGGGGCAACGTGAGCGCCTGATGTCCAGAAGTCGCGGGCTCGAATCCCGCCCCCGGCACTACTTTTTGGGAAAAAGTGGATTTTGATCAAGGTCATCTTCAAGTTGTATTTTTCCTTGCTGACATTGAACCCAGAGTGAACATAGTTGATCTCGCCATAGCGGCCGTTGCCTTCGACGCCACAAAAGGATCATAACGCTGTGGCCCTCGCGCTGACCTCAACTCTGATTCCGTTGTTAACATTTAGATCTTGCAATAGTTGCAAAGAACTTTGGCAAAAACTTCTGACCAAATACCCTATTTTTTCTAATTATAGTTTGGTTTTCCATTCAGGTTCTTGACGATAGATGTCGCATTTCTTGTTGACAATTCCACCTGATCGTTAAATCCCCTTTTGACGTACGCGTCTCTTATGATGAGTTTGTCGCCCACCTTCAAGTTCTTCACAGATTCTGCATGTTTTTGCCACGCAGAAACCCATATTCTGCCGGAATCGTCCTTCAGTTCAAAGGTGGCAACTCTCAAGAGTTCCTGTTTGGATGTTTTTACGTTTCTGATAACCGGTTTGGAAGCGACTTCTCCCTCAACGTTAACGCTACTCATCCCTTCATTCAATTCCACTACCTTGAAAACCTCTTCCTCCGGTGAAGGGACCCCAACGTAGGTCAAAGAGTCAACGTGGAGCTCCAAGCCTTCTCCCCTGGCCTTCTTAACCTTGGCATTCACGATTTGCAGTTCGACCCCTATCTTCAACATCTTCTCAAGTTCGTCTACCTTTTCGTTCCAAACCACAATTGGCACTTCACCCGTGTCATCGAACAACACAAACCGCATGACCTTTCCACAGGTAGAATCCTGCCTTTCAAAAGTCGTTGCAGGAAACAGCTTCTTGACGGTGCCCACAACATTCACTTTCTTATTCCGACCAACATCTTCCAAGCTGCCGATTTTCACAGAGAATTTCCTTGCAGTCGGAAAATCATGAACTCTTACATCCTTCGGATCCATTTCGACCTCACATTTTTCTCCAATATGCAATTCAACCCTTCCGCCATAATCTTCACGTGTGTATCCGTGAGAGACACTAATAATCTGGCCAATCTTCACTTCACCAGATTCGATCATACTTACCTTGTCATTCCATAAAACAACCCGCAGAACACCACTCTTATCAGCAACGAGCAGACTGGCCAACTTTCCTTTTCTGTTCCCATTGAAAGCCTTGGGAGAAAAAACCGCGACAACCCGCCCAACGATCGTGACATTATTGAGTCCAGGAACCAAGTCTGCGATTCCAAGCCGTGGCGTCATAGGCTCACCAATCGGCGTACGACAGCCGAACTCTGCAGCGATCAAGCGTAGGAGAGCCCTGTCCGAGATAAAGCCGCCCGTTTTCTGCTTCTCTTTTTCCAACCGCTCCATAATCTGATCCCTTGAGATTTCAGGGCACTTCGAAAGAATTTCGGTGACAACGTCTTCAGCCGTCATTTCAACTCCAACACGACTTAAGCTGAGAACTGATTGTTGCTATAAAGTTTATTAAAAGCCAACAACGACTCTAAACATGCAAGGAGCCCTGAGGGTAGCGATGGACGCAGGAATCCTCTACGGCTGGGGTATGGTCCTGGTGTTTGTGGGGATTATCATTGTCATAGTCGCATCGATCCTCATTCTGTTGGCAAATACCAAGGGCAGAGGAAAAGTCAGAGGCGGCGGGGTCATAATAATTGGGCCCGTGCCAATTGTTTTTGGAACAGACAAAGAATCGCTGAAGAAGGTTCTGTTGCTTTCAATAGCGCTTACGATAATCCTCGTAGTTGTGACTGCCGTATTCTATTTAATGTCAACATGAGTGGAAAATCTGGATGCGAGCTCAAGAAGAAATTGACGATCTTGCCGAGTCTAAGCCGCGGACCTCACACAGACTATTCGCGCTTATTGTTCTGGGTTTTCTAGCTATTCTTGCAGGTATCATAGTCGTCATGATTGCCACGATACTTTCTTCAAGCGGATCCGCGAGCTTCGGCGGCATAATATTCATCGGACCAATCCCGATAGTCTTTGGTGCGGGTCCGAGTGCACAATGGCTGATTCTTTTTGCTATAATCCTTGCGGGATTAAGCATCGTGATGTTTCTGATGATGCGCAAAAGATACGCTAAAGAGGCCGCCTAGGTTTCTTTCTCGTCTTTACCGTACAGAACATACAAGAATATCAAAACAAGCACAGCGAGCGTCGCGGTCATCATCATGTACTTGAGGATGTCAAAGTAGGCACCTATGTCCATGGAAGTTTTCTCCTTTCACACCTCTATCTGAGTTTGAATATTTAAACAGTAGCTTTTTTCCATTCATTCATAAGTGAATCGTAAAGCTCATCATGCTCTTCTATGCTTTCATACCAGTTCAGATTCTTTGCCAATTTCTGCGCTATGAGGTGATAGCACAGGTGCACCTTCTTGTCCATAACGCGAAAATAGAAATCATCACACGTGCAGAACTCGGCCTCAGGCATTATCAAATAGTCCCGTTCCTTTCCCACAACGATCCAGACCACCTTGCCGCTTGGCTTGAAAACATATTTCTTAGCTCGATTCTCTTTCAAGGTCTCAAAAGCTTTCGTGAATCTTTGACCAAAAACGTCATAGAGTTTCGTCAGGTTTTTGCCTGTCAGTTTGCCCTCTGCTTTTGCTTCTTTGCAAGCTATGTTTAAGAGTTCAATTTCTGATTTCTCGTCCACACGATGCACAAGCTGCCCGACTAACGTTCAGAGTAAAAAAAATAAGGATTAATCTATACTTATGGGTTGGCCTTTAGGCTGCCTTCCATCTTTTTCTTTCTGCAGCGTGACCTCTAGAACCCCGTTTTTGTACTGTGACTTCGCGTCTTTCAGCTTAATCTTCGCAGGCAATTCAACCTCTTTGAAGTACTTCCGCTGGGGAGTGTCAACGGTTATAGTCAGCGTGTCTTCGGTCGCATGGAGATTAATGTCCTCCTTGTCAACGCCTGGCAACTCAGCCACAACGTGGATCTCACCGTTTGTCTCAACTACATCCACGAGTGGCTCACGTTCCTGTTGCACCTGAGGACCTTTGAGACTTGGTTTGACGTTGCCAAATTCGCGAACTTCAGGCTTGCCGTCAGGGCCTATCTTTACGCTGTAGCCATAGACAAATGGTCCCCACTCCCGCACGGTTGAACCATCTGGAAGTTTGCGTTCCCGAACATAGTCTTTCGGAACCCGGGACGTGAAACTCTCGAATTCCTCTTCCATCATTTTCTCCATATCCTCAAAAATCTTGTCAACATCGTCAAAACCCCAACTTCTGAAGAATGGAGAACGCCTTTTCCTAGGCCATCTCGAATAATCATCTTCTGATGACATTCAATCACCCTGGTAAATTGAAGGATATTTTCTGTCTATAAATCTTGTGCTGATGTGCCATTCAGCTCAAGCTCTTGAGTTGTTCGAGAGTTCCGAGAAAAGTCCCGTCAAGAAGATACGCCTCTGCATTTTTCATGTCAATCGCTTCTGAGCGGAGAACCGGACCAGCAAACGTTCCGGCTTTGGCACCACTTGTTAATCTCTTTTCATTTAGCGGTTTGCCTCCCAAGAAGTCATTGAAAGACGGCATTATGAAGAGCTGGGAGCTTCTCGGTTTGATTCTGTAATGTTTATACAGGGTCGCTTCTGGGTCGTTCTCAATCCTTGTTTTATGTTTCTGTAACAAGATCTTGGTCAGTTGAGCTCCATTGCAGTTTGCTTTCACCCAGACCTGTCTCATCACCCTGAACCCGGCTGGGTCACGAAAGGCTACAACTGGGTGAACGTGTCCCATCACCAAAGTCTTGCATTTCAAGAGAGTCGGCGAAGGCCATTGGTGACCATGGAAAAAACCGACATCGCCCACTGCTATTCCGGATGACGGTAGAATCTTTACGTTGCTAGGCAGTAACGGTTCAAGGTTTCCGTCATGATTCCCGCGAATGACGGATATTTCCCGCACCTGCTTCTCCAACTGGCCGAAGAAGTCCGGAACGTCGTGCCACTCGATTTTCTCTGCCGTCGCAACAGTGTGTTTCACGTCCCCCAGAATGAGCAGCTTCTCCGGCTTGTATGCCGTTACGAGCTCTGTCAGTTTCTTCAGAAGCTTCGGGGTTTGCGTTGGAACATATATGCCTTCGTTCGAAAGAGCCATCTCCCAGCCTATGTGCAAATCAGCTACGGCGACGATGCGGGTTTTCAGCGTTTTCACGAGTGCAGCTGGATACGGCGGGAGTAGGGTTATCATTCCCTTTCCTTTCTGGGTTTTATCAAGCTGAGTATTGTCATGTGCATCTCATGATTGGCTGTGGCTATGAACTCCACTCTTTGCTTCGGATCAAGCCTGACATCTAGAGCCTTCCCGTCTGGCGCCGTTATTAACGCGCCTGCCTCATTCAATATCAACCAAGCGGCTGCCATGTCCGTCGTGCGCAGTTTTCCCCGAATATCGATAAACGCGTCAGTTCTGCCATCAGCAACGTAACACAATTCCAGAGCGTTAGCACCCAAGTGCCGTATATGTTTCGTTCTCTCGATCAGCGCTGTCAGCCGCGGGGCGATCCTTCTGACTTTGTAACTGTTCAGGTCTAAGCCTATCACTGCCTCTTCTAACGAGACGTTATCGGACGGAGAGATTCTCTTCTCGTCGCGGTAGCTTCCAAATCCCTTTTGCGCGGTGTACGTCACGTCATGGAACAGATCCGCAACCAAGGCCGCATGTACACTGTTCAAGGTCGGCTCAGTGGACACTGCGATTGACGTTGCATAAAAAGGCACTCCTCTCATCAGGTTTGTCGTGCCGTCTATGGGATCTGTGGTCACGTAGCATTCACGTGGGCTCTCACCGTATTCTTTCACGCCCGACTCTTCACTGATCAGCGTAAAAGAAGTTTGATATTGTCTTAACGTGTTAACTACGGCATCTTCTGCTTCGATGTCCGTCTCTTTGATAGGATCGCCGCCGGCTCCAATGCCTAGATTCGGCTGGGGCTGCTTCAGTTTTTTGAGAATTGGGGCAATCCGTTCCCGTACCGCGTTTTTGCACTGAACCAGAATCTGCAACCAGTTTATTCCCTGTTTCATTCGGCCTGGACTCCATTCTCTTTTACGGCTGCTTTTGATAAATCCTTTGCTGAAAGACTTTTGCAGAACTACAGTGTTCCGAGACCGACTTGATTGCCCGACTCAACCGGCTAGAAAACTATATTCTAGAAAAAACTTCTGAAACAGAACATCAGAAAGCCTTTAAACAGACGCTCTTACAACATTAGCGTCGAGGGAGAAAGGAGAACGGCAAGGAAAATCGCAGAAATCCTAGAGATACTCAGCGATGGCCAATGGCACATGCTGGACGAAATACAGCAGAGAATGAAACTGGACGAAAATCAAATCCGGCAAATCGCAAATTTCCTCAAGGAGTACGAGTTCATAACGGTAGATGAAGCAAAGAAAGAAATGAAGCTTGGAAAGTCAGTTAGAGAGTTGACTTAAGACACTACTTCAAGAGAGTCTTCAGACCCTTATAGGATCTCAGGAATTCCTTGCCCTTATCAGTAAGCTCGAACAGTCCACAGTCAGATTCGGCGGCTTGAAAAATCAGGTGCAGTAGACCGTTGCCGAGTAGAAAACCCGAATAAGACTTCATTTGTTTAAAACTCAAGTTGCATCTATACATCAAATAAGTCTTTTTGGCTCCTCCGTGAGAGGCGTCCAAAATATCGGCGATAATGTCAAGATTTCCACGATGGCTATTACTGGCGCTTCTTTCAACTTGAATCAATGAACTCTCACCCGCATAGCGCTTTTAAAGGGCTATTTGGGACTCCTTTCTCCCAGATTAGTAACTGCAAAGATTGATTTAAACGTTCTGAAAACTCGGACGTTGGGAAAAGTTGAAATTGAGAAGGCCCGTTGTGAACAGGCGCAGTCTTATCCTAAGATGTTTGCAGCTTTTCTAGGACTTTTTCAACGTCTGCGGTTTTCTCCATGAAAACGCTGACTTTGTTTTCGTCGGTGGTTACGGAAAGGATCTTGATGTTTTTTCCTTCAAAAAGAATGTTTCTAATATCGCCTAAATCAAAAACGTCGGAGAAATTTCTACTCGCGTCGAACGTCAGAGAAGAGAGAAGAGCGTAGTCCGTGATCTTAGCGGGGTCTTCGAGGTCAATGAGTGCAGAAGTCTGGTTTCTAAGAATGTAGCCTACGACTCCTTCGCACTTCTTAACCTCAGCTAAGAGCGTTAGAAGGTCGCTTTCACATCCTGCATTTTCCATGGCTATTAGCTCAGTCACAGCGGAAACCTTCTGGGCATCTTTCTTCTTCTTAACCATGAGATAAGACTCCGGTCACTCAATCACGGGCTTGACCCTTACGAGCTCACCCTTCCTAATCTCTAGGATAGCCTGGATTTTCTCAGGCGTCTGGATTACTCCCTTTCCTTCATACTTTGCATCTTTAATCGGCTTAAGTTTGCAACGAGTCGATTTTCCTCCGTAGGTCTCAACTTCAACTTCCTCTATTTTTCTGTCCTCGTACATTTCCTTCCATTTCAACAGTATGTCGTTGTCGATGCGCACCGTGTCTCCTGGGACGAGCAGACCTCCAAGGTTTTCAACGATAAACTGATTTACCTGAGCCTCTGGAGGAATTGATTCAGGTTCAGTTTCAGCTTCCTCGTGTTCTTCTTGTTCTGTTGTTTCGGGTTCTCTCACAAGCTCTTCTGTGTCCTCCTCGACATGTTCGACCGCGGACTCTTCCTCAGGCTCATCTGTGCCGCTGTTAGTGCGGGCAGGGCTGATTTTTTCAACCAGCTTCAGAACTGTGGACGCGAGAATCTGGGTTATGTCTTCAACGTAGTTTACGTCTGCGTCCTCACCTGTGATTGTCACTATGTAAAGGTCATTCATGTGAGAAACATGCAATCTACCCTTATTGCCCTCAAAGACTATGCTTTCAACATGGTCCGTTGCTTCGGCTTTTTCAAGCATTGCGTCAAGAGCGTCTATTCCACGCACGATGGATTCTTCGGCGGTGTTTTCGTCTCCAGCCAAGATCTCGCCGTTTTCTCTGAAAACAAAAAGGTTCTTGATGCCGGGGCATACTTGATGGATTTCGTTTAATGTGTTCTTTAAGGCAAAGGAGTAGACTTCACTGTCCATGTGCTTCACTTCTTTGAGATTCATCTAAGATATCCGGAAGAGTATCCGTTCAGGCACGCCGTTGTTTTCAACAACAAGATATTTGAGGCCTTCAGTGTCGCCGAGCTGATCTAGCCATTTCAGAGCCTCGCGAGTTTTCTGCAAAACCAGCAGTCTTTCCTGATGACTGCGCACAACCTCTTCGATGGCTGTCAGTTCATGAAATGGGTTAGCGTCAAGCACTATGTTTAACGAGCCGATTGAGATTTCTCCAAGGCTTTCAGACGAAGCCTTCTTGCCTGCCAGTTTCATAACTACTTCATGAATCTTCTTAGATTTCTCAGCCAAAGCTCTGATGTCATCTAACCGGCGCAGATACTCACCTAACGTGCTCTTTGTCTCCGAAATCTGCTTTTCCAATGTGTCAGCTATTTCCTCTGCCGAACCGTACTCTTTTATTTCTACAACCATTTGTTGACCTCCAAATACGAAACAAGATGGGGAAATTGAGAGGTGGTTCTGCCTTCACCCTAGCCCTAACCTCAGCAAATAAAATGGGAAGCTATGGCGCTGTTTGTACGTATGGACCGAACGTGTTGCCCTTTGTCGTTATGACAGTGAACCCATACTGTATGCCAGAGAGAAAGGTTTTAGTGACACCGAATGATACAACGGCTCCTTTGTCCATTAGCACAGTAGTCGTTCCTACTGTGAAGGGTGCCCAGGTGCTGGTCCCATTATCTAGGTACCAGATCGTAGGTGGTGTGACTCCATCGATGCGAACGTCTTGTATTGTAAGGGCTCCTGCACCTGTGTTTTTCACTGTGAAATTGAAATAGGTGCTGGGCAGATTCCACGTGTAGCTGGTAAAGCTAAGCTGTTCTGTTCCCATGAAGTTGAAGGATAGTGCTCCCATCCATGCTGCTACTGCGATGCTGACTGCGACTGTGACGGCGATGAGTATGATTGATGCTACTACGGGGCTTAGGGCTTTTCTGCTTCTTAATATTTTCATTTTGTTTCTATCCCTCCTTCGGAGTTATTGTGTATGTTAGGAGAGGCTGTGCTTTTAAATCTTGTGACTTAAGACACCAGATTGACTACCTGCAAAACACAACTACACAAAGCCATGAAACAAGCTGGTAGTCTAACAAATAAGTAACGTTAAAAAAGAAGGTGTACAACAGCAGCGTCGAGCGCTCGTGCCCGTAGGCCTAAGGGTTCAGCTTGTCAAAAAGCTCGATTATAAGCTCCGCGGCTCTCTGACCTAACTCGGTCTTCACGTAGTACTTCTTCAACGGATCGATGCGTTCGCTCTTGGCCAAGCCGAGGTCTTCAATCTCAATCATTCGAGCCCTGAAAGTACCATCACTTAACGTCAGCTTGTTCTCATGCATGAAATCCTTGGCTTCCTTCCACTTGCCACGACTCATGTAAAGCAGCAGGATGCAGTCAATCGCATGATCCTTCTCCAACATGGCCTTAATTGCCGACAGCTTAGGGTCAGTCAATATGTGTTTAGCCTTCGCCTCTACTCCACTTTTCATTATCACACCAACTTATCCTTTTTCTGCTCTCTGAATATACCCTTCACCCTTTAAAAGATTTAACCTATATTACGATTCGGGACATAATATTCGGTTTCGTACTATGATGGCGATGGTCATTTTCGTTTTCTGAAGTAGGCCAAGCCGTCCTTTTGAAGGATGTATTCAAAGCCTGTTTCGAGTAGCGTGCATGACTGTTCCTGAATTCGCTTGTTCGGTAGCTTGTTCTAGTCTGAATGACGACTGTAGTTTGAGGTTACTTCTTCGAATTTTCCATCTTCAAAAGCGTAGATCTTAACGTCCAGCCCTATGCCTCTACCCCAATCCCAGTCTTGATACCTTGACGGATCGTTCCACACCTTGTCGGAGGGATCTACGTGAACCCAGCTATCGTTGAAGTAGGCTTCAGCCCAGACGTGTATGAAGTTCCAACTAGTTGTATTGGTTGCCACGACGAGCCTACATTGATAGCCGAGGGCCAGACATACAGACACGTAAACTATGCTGAACTGTGCGCAAATGCCCTTTCCGCTTCTCAGGATTTCAACTGGATCTTCAAACCAACCTGCGGGGTCAAGGACAAACGCGAGTTTGCCGTGTTCCCATGCGAAAAGATCAGTGAAATTGTACTTTCGATCAAGTTCCAATGTCATGTTATCCTTGGCTTCGCTAGAGTTCAAGTTCTTCATTATCCCCAAGTAGTGATCTCTGAATACCTGAAACTCCCCAGCCTCGTTCTTCTCAGAGGACGAAAAATACACGATTGCAAACAACCCTGCAAGAAGAAGCACAGCAGAAATGGCAATGACCTTTTTGTTCATTCGCTTGTGTTTCCTCGTCACACGTACCTTCCTAACAGTTTTCACAGTGTCTAATTATGCATCTTTCCGATGTCACAGATTACTCTTTCTTATCTTAGTTCAGGACAAATGCTCAGCTGTTCAACACCAGGAACTGGGTCATTCCAGAAAAACAGCTGTTCAAACTCGGGGATAGTGGGCGTTGTCAAAGTTCTCCGAAGAGAATGATAGAGGATGAGAAACCTGTTAAGGTTCCTTCCATTTTTCGACAATCAGTCTTGGAGTCCCCTGCTTGAAACTTATTCTAACCGGAATTGCATCGGCTCCTCTCTTCGTCTTAACGTAGTCTTTGAATGGGAACATGCTGTCTTCAGCTAGGTCGACTGGCACGTAAAGCAAGTATTTCCCGTCTTTCCTTCTAAACAATCGGCCTCTTCCTTCGCTAACCATACTACTACCTCTCAGACTGGTTCACTAGTTAGACAACCAGACATATAAATCCTAATCGGTATTCCGCTTCAGAACACACTTTCTTCCCACTTCAACCTGTAACCCAGGCAACGTTCAGCACATTGACCAGCCTTTTTTCGTCCAGAAACTGTGTCATCAGCGAAACTTATCGCGCCATCGCAGACGGAGGTTTTCAGGCGCTTCGGAACCTGAAAGAGGTTTTGACAAAAGGGAGGATGGATGCGTCCTTAGGATTCGCGATCATGCTTCTGGTAGCGCCATGACAAGGAGTGTCCTGTTTCTCACGTAGCCGGTGCCTCCACTGACCTTCCACACCATCTTCACAATGTATGTTCCAGCACTCACCGAATCCAGGTAGAAATTGAAGGCATTCGCATTGTACAATGTGTCACTAGAAGGCGTAGCGAGAACCGCGTACGAGGGAACTGCATCGGTGCCGCCTACGCTAGCACCAACGAATATTCCCTGGCCTGCATCACCAATGGTCGCCTCAGCGCTGAACATGATCACGATGACACTCGTGTTCTGAATAGTAATGCTCACGGACATGTACTGCATATCAACGTAGTCTGTCGAGGTTGTCGTAACCTGCGTGTCATCATATGTTGAGTTGAAGCGATATACATTGGCTCCCGCCCCCAGAAGCAAAGCAGTTTTGTTAATCGGTGTTCCCGACTTGCCAAATGCCGCTGCCACTTTGCTTAGGTCTACGATGTTGATTACCCCGTCATCGTTCACGTCAAGCAAAGGATCATAGGAATGCACGCTTGAAACGCTCAGAGAAGGAACTATCAGAAACAGCGTGGCCGTAAGGCAAAAAATGACCGAAATAGCAATTGCCAAATCCTTTTTTCTCACCAAAGTATCACCTCCCCCTCACTCATAGCAGTGCATCTCCTAATGCCTTGAATCGGCTTAAAACAGTTCTTAATATTATGTGACTGTCCATCCACAGCAACACGTATGCATAAAACAGTCTTAACAGAGCCTTTGGAGTCCAAAATCTTGATCATGTCGGCTTCGAGTGCAAACGAACAACGAAAAAAGTCACGTTTCCACAAACGAAATATACAGAATCACTTCGCATGGCCTAACGCGCTCTGAGAGTGGAAGAAGAAAGAGGAGACTACTGGAAATAAGTTGTCATTTACTCCTCTATACAATTCATCGCCTATCAGGGCAATATGGCTTGATCTTTTCGACACTATTCCTATTCGCGAAAGTCATAGCACGCCTCAGAATGTAACTCCTCATTCAAATACCCTGAAAAAAGGTAGGGGGTATCAAATATAACAAGTCGAAACCCGTTATATTTAACATACCTCGTAGGACCACCGTTGCCGTCAAAACAAACGCACACTGGAAAAATTCGCCTATAAAATCAGAATCGAGTCCAGAGCACCATGAACTACAGCACGCAGAGCCCAAACAAGTCGCAATGGCTAAGCGATGAACGCACACGAAGCTCGTTCAACGTAGACCTTGATGACTGAAACACAAGGCACATACAAGTCTCTGAACATGAAACGCCCATAGAATCACTTTCTGAAAAAGCGGGGGAATCATTCATCCACGCCTGAAAAAGGAAACCGATTAGTAACACTTAAATAAAGTACGGTTCATTTCGTACGTAGCTTCAAACATTAACATGGATGGCGATAAATGTCAGACGAATTCCGCCACAGACTTCGAATAATAGACACAGACATAGACGGCACCCTAAAAACAAGTTATGCGCTTTCAAGAATAAAAGGCGTGAGCATAAACCTCGCGAACGCAATCCTCACCAAAACGGGAATACCCCCTGAAAAAAGGGCGGGTTTCCTAACAGAAGCCGAGATCGAAAGAATGGAAGACGTGATAAAAGACCCGGCGAAAAGCGGCATACCCAGCTGGTTTCTGAACAGGAGAAAAGAACTGGAAACGGGCAAAGACACGCACCTAATAGGCGCAGACCTTGTTCTGAGAACGAAGATGGACATAGAAAAAATGAAAGAAATAAAATCCTGGCGCGGATACCGCCACGCCTACGGACTGAAGGTCCGCGGACAACGCACCAAAACCACGGGCAGAGCGGGCAAAGCCCTCGGAGTCAAGAAGAAAACACTCATGCAGAGACCAGGCGCAGCGGAGAGCAAGTAACCATGGGCGACCCCAAGAAACAGAGAAAGAAATACGACACTCCAAGGTTCCCATGGCGAACCGACATAATGCAAGCAGAACTAAAACTCATCGGCGAATACGGACTCAGAAACAAACACGAACTCTGGCGACAAGAAACTATACTGTCAAAATTCAGAGGAACAGCCCGCACACTCATAGGTCAGACCCCGGAAGAACGCAAAAAAATGGAAAACGAACTCCTACTCCGCCTCAAGAAACTAGGCGTCCTCCACGAAACAGCAGTCCTAGACGACGTCCTAGACCTCACAATCGAAGACATCCTCGAACGCAGATTCCAAACCATCATCTACCGCAAAAGCCTAGCAAAAACAATCCAGCAAGCCCGCCAACTCATAACTCACGGCCACACGATGATAGAAAACCAAAGAATCACCACACCCGGCTACCTCGTCACAAAACCACAAGAAAACCAAATAACCTACACAACTCAAAGCGCACTCTCCAACCCAACTCATCCCCTTCGACAAACCATAACAGCCCAGCCAGCAGCAGGACCAAAACCTGAACAACCATACAGAGAGGAAAGACAATGAGTTCAAGCAGGAAAACCGAAAAATGGGCCGTCGTCCACATCTTCAGTTCCTACAACAACACCATAATCCACATAACCGACATCTCGGGCGCCGAAACCATAGCCCGGGCATCCGGCGGAATGGTTGTGAAAGCATCCAGGATGGAATCCTCACCATACGCAGCAATGCGCGCAGCCTCATTGGCGGCTGACGCGGCCAAGGACAAGGGCATAACCGCGATACACATCAAAGTCAGAGCCCCCGGCGGCGCGGGACCAAGAACCCCAGGCCCGGGTGCACAAGCAGCGATCAGAGCCCTAGCAAGAGCAGGCTTCAGAATAGAAAGAATCGAGGAAGTAACACCTATCCCGCACGATGGAACAAGAAGACCGGGCGGAAGAAGGGGAAGAAGAGTCTAAGAGCCACGCGCTTTTCTTCTTCTAACAGAAAAATTGAAATAATGCACCAATATTCTATTGAGCGGCACAGCGTTCAACATAGCATGTTATGGAGTGTCCAAACACGTGGAAATAAAGGTACTTGAAAAAGACGACACAAGCATGCGTCTGCTCATAAGAGGAGTTGACGTCACATACATGAACGCCCTGAGAAGGCTCATAACCTCAGAAGTACCATGTATGGCCATAGACGAAATAGTGATGATCGAAAACTCCTCCGTGTTGCAAGATGAAATCATAGCCCACAGGCTTGGACTCGTCCCTCTTAAAACCGACTTGGAAAGCTACAATCTGCCCGAAGACTGCCCCTGCAAAAGCGAATTCGGATGCAACCTGTGCAGAGTCACACTTGCATTGGACACGGACGCGAAGGGCGGAACAAGAACGGTCTATTCGGGCGACATGGTATCAGAAAACCCGAACGTCATCCCCGTAAGCGACAAAATTCCAATACTGAAACTGGCAAAAGAGCAAAAAATAAAACTCGAAGCCTACGCAAGGCTTGGTAAAGGCAAGAATCACGCCAAATGGCAACCGGTTTCGATGTGCACTTACAAATATTATCCGAAAATAGAAATCAGCAAAAAATGCGATGCGTGCGGAAAGTGCATCGACGTTTGCCCAAGAAAAGTGTTCGTCAAGAACGGAGGCAAATTAGAGGTCCGGGACCTGGTCTTATGCACTCTCTGCCAAGACTGCGCTGAAATCTGTCCACAGAAACCACCCGCAATAATGATTTCCGAAGAGGAAGACGCATTCATATTCAACTTGGAATCTACAAGCGCGCTTCCACCCGAAAGAATAATGATAGAAGCCATCAGAATCTTAGATAGACAACTGAAAGAACTGGAAAGCCAGATCAAGGTGAAAAAGAGTGAGAAAAGTTAGAACAACAAACCCCGAACTCATAGAACTCACTAGTTTCCTCAGAAAACAAAGCCGCGAAAACAAAGTCGAAATCTGGCGAGATATCGGCGAACGTCTGAACAAGGCCAAAAGGAAACGTATAGCCGTCAACGTGAGCCGCTTGAACAGGTACACGCAAAAAAGCGAGACTGTTGCGGTTCCAGGAAAGGTGCTTGCGGCGGGCGAGATAACTCACCCGATAACGATAGCGGCATTCGCTTTCTCAGGAAAGGCGAGAGAGAAAATAGGCGCTGCAAGGGGCAAATGCGTGTCCTTTCCAGACCTCATCAAGAAGAACCCGACAGGTTCAAACGTCAAGATAATCGGGTGAAAAAATGGAAACCTCAAGCAAACCTATCACAGTCATAGACGCAGACGGACTCATTCTGGGCAGAATGGCGAGCAAGATTGCCAAACGACTGCTGCAAGGAGAAAGAATAGTAGTCTTGAACGTCGAAAAGGCCGTTCTTTCGGGAAGGAAAACGAGCAAAGTGGGGGAAGCTAAGGAATTTCTGGAAGTGGGCGGAGTGGGAAGAGGTCCGTTCCACTACAGAAGACCAGACAGGATAGTCAGAAAAACCGTCAGAGGAATGCTTCCGATCAAACAACCGAAGGGCAAGCAGGCTTACAAGCGGCTGAGCACGTTCATTGGAGTTCCGGACGAATACAAAAACCAGAAAATGGAAACCGTAAGCGATGCTCAAGCCAAGAAATTAGCCTGCTCATACTTCACGGTTGGCGAATTCGCAAAAGAAATCGGATGGAATCAGGTTGGATAGACATGCCAGCTAAGAAAAGTTTGGTTGTCAGTGGAAAAAGGAAAACCGCGGTCTCCCGTGCCGTTGTGAGGCCGGGAATTGGAAGAGTGCACATAAACTGGGTGCCCCTCGAGATTTTTGAGCCAGAAATCGCACGTGAAAAGATGATGGAGCCGCTTGTCCAAGCCGGAGACGACGTTTGGAAGCAACTAGACTTGGATGTGAAGATTTCAGGCGGAGGCTATATGGGGCAGGCTGAAGCAGCTAGGATGGCGATTGCAAATGCCATTTTGAAGTGGACGAAGAGCGCTCACTTACGCACGGTTTTCGCTGAATACGACAGAACTATGATTGCGGGAGACAAGAGGAAGAAGGAGCCCAAGAAGTTCGGTGGGCCCGGAGCCCGGTCTAGAGATCAGAAGAGCTATAGATAAAGAGGAGTGGATCAGATGATCATACCTGTAAGATGCTTCACGTGCGGCAAACTGATTGGGGACAAGTGGGAGGAATTCACAAGGAGAGTAAAGGCCGGAGAAAACGCAGGTGAGGTGCTTGACAGCCTCGAGGTGAAGCGTTACTGTTGTAGGCGGATGTTGTTGTCACATGTGGAAATCTTTGATGAAGTCCTTCGCTTCTATGAAGAGGCTGAAAAACGAAAAGAGGCAAGAAGCTATTACTAGCTCAGGCATAAAGGAGAAAGTCATGTCCACGGTAATTGAAGACATAATCGCAAGAAAGGTGTTCAACGGCCGAGGAGAAGAAACGATAGAAGTTGACATGATAACCTCCACGGGTTTTGGAAGAGTCGCCGCGCCAGCCGGAAAAAGTCGCGGAAAAGCCGAGGTCGTCTATTATCCGCAGGGCGGAGTCGAACAGGCGGTCAAGAAAGTCGAGGAAGTCGTGGCTCCGGAAATTGTCGGGTTGAATGCTGATTCTCAGGAGGAAATTGACAAAACACTTCACGAGATTGATGGATCAAAAGATTTCAGGGCCATAGGAGGCAACACTGCCTTTGCCATCTCACTGGCCAACGCCGAGGCAGCCGCAAACTCTTCAGGCCTTCTTCTCTTTCAGTACCTAGGAGGCCAAGTTGCGAATGAACTTCCTTTCCCACTTGGAAACACGATAAGCGGCGGACAACACACGCAGGGAAAGTCTCCAGACATTCAGGAGTTTCTGGTCCTTTCGTACGGAGCCGATTCGTTCTTGGAAGCGGCTACAGCCAACGTTCAAGTTCACAAGAAGACCCGTGAACTGCTGGGAAAGAAGGATAAACTCTTCAATGGAGGGAAGAGTGACGAAGGAGCTTGGGTTGCCAACATTGGAAACGCAGAGGCTCTGGATGTCATGGCAGAAACCTGTGAGGAAGTCAGTGGAGAATCAGGTTTTGAATGTGGCCTAGGCATTGACGTTGCGTCATCCTCTCTATGGAACGGCAGGACTAAGACCTACGATTACCAGAGGGAAAAAAAGAAGAGAGACTCAGGTGAGCAGTTAGAATTCATTCTTGAACTCATTAGGAAATACCATCTCGTCTACGTTGAAGATCCATTTCACGAGGAAGACTTCGAGGGCTTCGCAGAACTAACCAAGAGGGTCAAGGACTGCTTGATTTGCGGAGACGACCTTTTCACCACAAACGGTGAAAGATTGAGCCGCGGGATACGGTTGCACGCTGCTAACGCGGTCATAGTAAAGGTCAATCAGATAGGCACGCTCTCAGACGCTTTGGAAACGATTGAAATGGCAAAGAAAAACGGTTACACACCAGTAATGTCCCACCGTTCAGGCGACACATGCGACTGGCACATAGCTCATTTGGCAGTGGCCTTCAAGTGTCCAATAATAAAAACGGGAGTCGTTGAAGGCTCGCGCATCGCAAAAATAAATGAGTTAGTAAGGATTGAAGAATTTCTCGGAGACAGGGCCCGAATGGCCGATGTCAAAATCCATTAGGAGGAACCAAGTTTGTCGGAAGATGACGAAATAAAAGAAGAAGCTGAGGAAGAAACCAAGCAAGAAGAAGTGAAAGAAGAGGAGACGCCGCCAGCAGAAGAATCCAAGGTGACGGAAGAAGCCGCACCGACAGTTTCAGACGAAGAATTGTTGATGCCACGCGACGCCTTGTTGTCTGCTGGAATACACATCGGAACAAGAATGAAAACTGGAGACATGGAACAGTTCATATACCGCGTGAGAGCAGATGGTCTGTTCGTCCTAGACGTTAAAAAGACCGATGATCGCATACGAGCCGCAGCCAAGTTCTTGGCAAGATTCGACCCGGCAAAAATTGCGGCAGCCGCATCTCGGCTTTACGCCCAAGAACCAGTCAGCAAGTTCTGCCAAGTAACAGGCGCAACCGCAGTCGTGGGCAGGTTCATTCCGGGGCTTCTGTCAAATCCACTGTACCCTAACCGCATAGAACCAGAAGTACTCATAGTATCCGACCCAAGAGCAGATCTTCAAGCAGTGAAGGAAGCCGCTTCAGTAGGTATACCCGTAGTGGCCCTATGCAGCACGGACAACGAATTCGCAGGGGTAGACCTCGTAATTCCCACGAACAATAAGGGGAGGCGCGCCTTGGCCGTTGTCTACTGGCTCCTAGCGAGGCAAGTGTTACGGGAGAGAGGAGAGTTGCTCACAGAGAAGGACCTGCCTTTGACGGTTGACGACTTTGAAGCCAAGATTTCGCGGGAGGAGGAGGAAATCTAGCTTAATGGTGAAGGTTCGGCGTCCAAGTCAGGCCGGAGCCTTTTATGAAGGAACACCTGAGACTCTGAAGCAACAAATAAAGAATTGTTTTATGAGCAAACTTGGACCTGGGAGGCTTCCAGAAACCCCTAAAACTGGACGCAGAAAAATAGTGGGTCTGATCTGTCCGCATGCAGGCTACATGTTTTCTGGACCCGTGGCCGCACACGCCTATTACGCGTTAGCCGTTGACGGCAAACCTGACATCGTGGTCATTTTCGGTCCAAACCATTCAGGGATAGGCAGTGGTTTGGCCGTCATGAATGAGGGTTTTTGGAGAACGCCTTTAGGCGATGTTGAAGTAGACGGCGCTACAGCGAACAAGATTGTTCGCGAATCACGCATAGTTGATGTTGATGATTCTGCCCACAGTTTTGAACATTCAATTGAGGTTCAAATTCCTTTTCTCCAGTATCTTTACGGTTCAGAATTCAAGATC
>Ga0315268_10001305_pt1 | contig 28634 bp, 26 predicted proteins | sample C1_top_MG_FD_204535 | JGI IMG/M metagenome (GOLD analysis project Ga0315268, IMG submission 204535) | Sediment microbial communities from Yellowstone Lake, YNP, Wyoming, USA - C1_top | ecosystem: Environmental > Aquatic > Freshwater > Lake > Sediment | place: USA: Wyoming | collected 2017-08-01
GCCGTCTTTCCCATATGGAGCTCGTGCGTCACCATTAGTATGGTCTGCCCCTTCTCATCGTTCAATCTCTCAAGCAATACAGAAATCTCGCGGGATGCGCCCAGGTCGAGGTTTCCTGTAGGCTCATCCAGAAAGATGAGTGCGGGGTCGTTGGCGAGGGAGCGGGCGATTGCGACCCTCTGTTGCTCCCCTCCCGACAGTTCCGCGGGGAGATGACTGAACAACCTCTCCGCGAGCCCCACGTCAAGAAGTATGGTGCCCGCCTTCTTCCTCATATCCTCTTTCCTCCTGGCGAGCATCATGGGGAACATGACGTTTTCGAGTGCGGTGAGTTCGGGTATGAGATTGAAGAACTGGAATACGAACCCGAGTCTGCGCAGCCTGAATTCCGCCTTCTCATTTTCGCTGAGGGTCAGTGTATTCTTCCCGTCCAGGCTGAGGGTACCGCCCGTGGGTCTGTCAAGCAGGCCTAAGAGATTGAGGAGTGTGGACTTACCTGAACCCGAGGGACCCATGATTGCCAAGAATTCGCCCCGTGCTATCCTAAGTGTCACATCGATCAATGCGGCGACCTTTACCTTTCCCATGAGATAGATTTTTTGGAGATGTTCTGTCTCCACAACAAAATTCGAGTTCTCACCCACGCCTCATCGCCTCCACAGGGTCGAGTCTCGACGCCTTGAGTGATGGGTACAGTGAGGCAATTATGCACATGAAGACGCAAAAGAGGAATGCGTAAAGGAAGGCTGCAGGATGGAATTCGAAGGGAAACACGGAGGTACCCACCATCTCCTCTGTTCCGGGGAAGACGAGAGGGTGGCTCTTCAGGTAGAGTATAGAAAGGAAAGAGACGACTTCCCCCACCGCAACACCCGTAACTGCCACGAGAACGGCCTCGAGAAGGTAGACCTTGAGTATGAATCTTTCTTTTCCCCCGATGGCCTTCATTATGCCTATGTATTTTGCCCTATCTGACACCTTCATTATCATGCTGTTTCCCATAGCGAAGGCAGCGGTGAGTAAGATGAGGAAGGTCAAAAAGAAGGCTCCGACGCTCTTCACCTTAAGCAGGGAGAGGAGATAGGAGGCAAGCTCTTTCCATGTCGTGACTCTATCCTGCGGGGTTATGCCTTTGATTGCGATGACTGCCTGTTCCAGTTCCCCATCCGTGTGTACTCGCACCACGATTTCTGTGGCAACGTTTCTCTGCGCAAGTATCTCTTGTGCAGTGTCGTAGTGCATGAGGGCAAAGGTTGTGTCAAACTCGTAGAACCCCGAGTCGAACAATCCCTTTATCACAACTTGCTTCTTTTCCCCGTTGGGGAAGATGAGTGTGACCCGCTGTCCGGTGCGGACCTCGAGTTCACGAGCGAGTCTGTACCCAAGCACTACTTTTACCCTGTCGCCATCGTCCAGGTAAGAGCCTTCGACCATCTTCTCTGAAACCTTTGTGACGTTGACCTCCCGTGAAGGTTGGATTGCCATGATGAGGGCGGTCTTTTCCTTTTTGGAGGATGCGATGAACCCCGAGAAGGCAAGACGAGCTGAGGCGCCCGATACGGAAGGCAGACTCTCCACCATCGCTACCTTGTAGGCGACATTCTTCACGTATGGCTCATCTTCTGGGGGAAGAATCTTCATGTGGGAGGTCCACACGTCAATGGTCTTGCTCTGGATATCATCCTCCCATCCCACGAGCATGGAATCCATTATGATGTAAGTCATCACTCCCGCGGCGATGGCGAGGACAATCACCGCAACCTTCCTCTTCTCGGCGGAGAATTCCCGCAATGCAATGAGAGACACGGCATTAGGCATGTCGCACCGTCTCCGTTACCTCGAGTATGGACGCCTTGTAAGCCGGGTAGAGCGCGGCCAATATGCATACGACCACGGCAAATATGAAGGATGAGACGTACATCGAGGGGTTCATGCGAAAGGGGATGATAGCTGACCCCAATGTCTTTTCAAGACCCTCAACCGTTATCTGGTGGGTTGAGAAATATGAATAACCGAGGTATGCCCATGCGTCTCCCAATATCCCCCCCACAACCCCTATAGCGGCTGCCTGCATGAGGTAGGTTTTCAGGATGAATCCCCCCGTGGCGCCCATGGCTTTGGTCATGCCTATATAGCGGATTCTCGAGGAGACCTTTATCACCATGGCGGAAATCATGGAGAATCCCGCGGTGAGCAAAATGAGCGTGACAGACATCATCGTCCTGTAACTCTGGGTCTGGAGGATGAGCTGCACAAAGGGAGAGAGTTCCACCCACGTCTCGACCCTGTCCTGGGGGGTTAGTTGATTTATCTGCAATGCAATGGCGTCCACCTTATCTTCCTCCTCCACCCGGACGACCACCGAGGAGGCGATGTTCTCCTGCCCCCCAATCTCGATCAACGTCTTGTATGGCATGAGGACGACCCCGTTATCAAAGTCGTAGAACCCTGAATCGATGAGTCCCCCCACCTTGAACTGCTGTCCCGTGCCATTGGGGAACACGATGGTGACACTCTCTCCCACCCCAACCTTCAAATCCTCAGCGAGTCTCTTTCCCATTATTACCTTTGTCCTGTCTGAGGGGAGGAGGAACCGCCCCTCGACAATCTTCTGATCGAGACTCGTAACACCAGGCTCCCTCTCGGGTTCTATGGCCAAGACCTGGACCTGTCTGTTTTGCCCGTTCGTGCCGATGAGTGCCTTCGTATCGATTCTCAGGGCGACTCCTCTCACGCCGGATATATTCTCGATAATTCTTCTCTTGCTCTCTGCTTTCTGAATATACTCTTTGTCCTCCTCAGGGAGTACCTGCAGGTGGGAAGTGAATATGTCAATCGTTTTCACTTTAAAATCGTCAATCATACCGTTCTGCATCGAATCGACGAGGACGACCCCCATGACGCCCACAGAAACCGAGAGCACGATTAGGAAATTTCTCAACTTGGCTTTCTCGAGTTCCTTGTAGGCAAGGAATAAAGAAGGGTTCATTTCCTTGCACGTCTCCTCCACAGCCATATGAGTATGACCACGAGGAGCACTGCGGCAAATATTCCGCCATAGATGGATTTTCCTTCCGTGCCTCCCCCCTGCTCGAGATTGATTTTTCCAGGAGTTTCAAATGTATGAGCGCCGAAATCGTCTTCGTATGCAATGGAGAGTGTATACGGAACGTCCAGGGTCGCATCCTTAGGCACGGGGAACGAGAAGAAGAGCGCCCCACTGTCCCCCCTCTTTATCTCGCCGCTGTACGACTGCAGAGTGAGTGAAGAGGAAGAAAGCGTTCCCGAGACAGCCCGGGCATCACCCGTCCCTGTGTTGTCAAGCTGGATGGCGAGTGTCACCCTGTCTCCCGCACGAATCTGCTCAGGTGTCATTTTGATTCCTGCGATATCCACCTCCGCCTTCCCGAGCACGGTGATGCCGAGGGTCTCGCTTGATTCGTGAATCTGCCCCGCTTCGTCCTGGTAGGTGAGCACCATGGGGAGAAGATAGTTGTCGGGATTTATATCCCTCTTGGTGGTGAGCGTGAAGAGCGCAGTCACGGTGCCTCCGGATTTGAGATTCCTGAATATCAATTCTGAGGATTCCTCGGAAATGACGGGGGAATTTTTATCGAGGGTGAGTGATACCTTGAGCCACTCAATGGCGTTCTGTCCCACATTCCGTATCTTCATCTCCATCTCGAATTCGTGACCGACCTCGACACTCTTTTCGGTGCGTACATCCACAACATCCAACAGTGTTTCACCGACAATGTGGAGTCTGATTGCAAAGGTTTCTTTATGAGGCATGGTATCTATCGTGTAATCCACTATGAGTGGGATTTCATAGTCTCCATATCTGGCGCCTTTGTCTACGTCGATTTTGAAAAGAATCTTTGTGGAGGAATTTCTGTCGAGATTTCTCATATTGAAAATGTCACTCCTCAACGTGGGAGAAGTGGCGACAGCAGGACTGAAGGGATAAGAAAGCAGGAGTTGTGCGTGAATGTCCTCCAAATAGTAGTTGCTCTTGTTCAGCAGCAAGATGCCGATGGACACATTCTGGTCTCCCGCAACAAGGTATGGTTTTTCAGAAAGGAATTGTATCTCTATGAATTGACCCTGTACGGGACTCAAGAGGAGTGCGAACACCACGAAGAGGGTGGAAATATTTTTCATATCTTCAAATTCATTCCATATTATTTAAGTATTGTGGTGTCGAGGTAAAGTTTTTAAGGAACAAAGATAATGAGTGGAAGGTGATTTAATGGAAATCGTAGCACTGGTTGTAGGTGTGATACAACTGCTCGTCGCCCTCCTCCTCGCGGTCGGCGCGCAGTTTTTGGGCATCTCCGTGTTCAGCAAGATGACGCGCGGGATAAACGAGATTGAGGAACTGAAGAAGGGAAATGCGGCGGTCGGCATCCTCATGGCTTCAATCGTCATCGCCATTGCGGTGATAGTGCAGTCTGGGGTTGCAGGGTTCTCCGCTGCGGTGGCGGGCGTTCCTCGTCCCATCCTCGGACATATGGGAGACCTCGTCGTTGCGATAGTTATCGCCATAGTTCAACTCGTGGTCGGGGTGATACTTGCAGTCGTCTCAATTTACATCGCTATGTGGATTCTTGACAAGTACACACGCGACGTAGACGAGTACGCAGAGCTGAAGCGCGGGAACATCGCGGTGGCAATCCTCATGGCTGGCATAATAATCGCAGTTGCCTTCATCATACAAGTGGGTGTGGAAGGTCTCACTTCCGCCATCTCGTGATACCTTTTGAATCCTCTTCTTTCTTTTCCCCAGTGGCATTCCGAGTACAAACGTATCGCCTCTCTCCTCGGCATTGACGAGGAGAAAGACAGAGAAGCAACTCTCCTGCTCTCGCGTCTCCTCTCTGAAAGGAAACCGCCTCTTGACGAGGTGCAAAAGAGAATTTCGGGACGCCATGTTTTTGTATACGGCACCGGACCGAGCCTTGAGACTTCGAAAGTGGGAACCCCCAGCATCGCCGCAGATGGAGCAACCTCCTACCTCCTTGAAAAGGGAAAGACTCCGGAAATCATAGTGACCGATTTGGATGGGAGAATAGGTGATCTGAGGAAAGCCGACTCCTGTGGTTCAATTCTCTTCATCCATGCCCATGGGGACAACATGGAAAGGATACGCAGGCATGTTCCTCGATTCAAAAATGTGGTCGGGACGACACAGAGTGAGCCGCGGAGAAACGTCTATAACTTCGGAGGATTCACAGACGGAGACAGGGCGCTTTTTCTGGCTAAGGCTTTTGGCGCTTCTCGGGTAACCTGTCTCGGGTTTGACTTTGGCGATGTGGTTGGGAGGTACAGCAAACCTTACCTCCGAAAAGACAGGAACGCATCACCCATAAAGCAAAAGAAGCTTGAAATCGCGCACTACCTCATTGAGAAATATGAGTTGTGTGACAGCAACCTTTAAAAGACATGGATGGATAATCCATCCATGAAGATGTGGCATGGCATACTCGCACTCGTCATACTGACGGGAGCTCTTCAGGCACGACCCTCCTTTTCTGACATTCCTCAACTCTTCTCTGGAGCTCACATCGTCACGGGTTCGAATGCCTCTGATCGCCTGGCTGCCTCACTCCTCAAAACCTCATTTCGCGAAATGGGCATAGAGATAAAGGAGGGAACGGGGGAGAAGGGGAACCTCATACTCGTTGGCGGACCCTTGGCAAATACCCTCACAGAGAAATACAGCAGTATTTTTGGCATAGCGTTTACGGATGAAGGAAGCTCCGTCACAATCAATGTGGAGGGAAAAGACATCACACACAACAAATCGAACATATATGAGGATATCGCCATAGCCTACCTCGGAGAACATGAAGGGAGGGAAATTCTTCTCTTGTGGGGGTATGGGAGAAAAGGCACCTATGCCTCGTGCCTCTATCTTTCCAAAAGAGAGAATTGGTCCTCGGAGCATCTCCTCCTCATGGTGTGGAATGACAAGAATCGGGATGGTGTAGTTACTTTACCGGAGATTGATGTGGGTGAGAAAGTAACTCCAGAGGAGAATATGATTCACGTCACACTCCTGCTTGACTATGGCACAACGCAGGAACGGAAGGAGACACAAATAAAGAAAGGTTCTTCAGTTTTGGACTTACTGCGTCAGGAGACGCAGGTAGACTACACCGTATGGCCCTTCGGGGTTTTCGTGGCAAGCATCAATGGTCTTGCCAATGATGCGACGCGCGGTCACTACTGGCTTTACTGGGTGAATGGAGTCTATGCAACGGTATCGTCAGATGCGTTTGTATTGCAAGAAGGAGACTTCGTGGAATGGAGATATAAGAAACCATAGGTGTCCTTGTGCGAAAATGGATTTTATTTATCACGATTGTTCTTTCTCCTCTATGCGGCGCGCAGTATCTCCCCCCTCGTGATTTTTTTATTTTGGATGGACAGCCCGATGTCCTCCTCATTGTGGAGGAAGATGCCTCTGCCAAAGACATTCTTCTCGTCTCCTCTGTGGCTGCGCGAATAGGGCGCATGGCATATGAAGCGGATTCGAAGGAGAATGAAATCATTGTCTGGGAAGGAGAACACCTTTGTGATTTCCTTTACTATGACGACGATGGTGTTCTGCCGTATGAGGACAGATTCAACAGGGGCAATGTCGCATTGGGGTACACAGGGGTGCAACTGAGTCTCGGCGTTGGCGGGAGCAACTACATTCCCAATCCCGCAGATTACGGCAACTATGATTATCTGGGCGCCAACTCAGTGGACGGGGATTGGGGAACGCTCACCTACCTTGCCTCCGGCAGTTTCTTTTACTGGCCTGACGACAACTACTTCACCGTCGAGTTTGTTGAGGAAAAGGAGATTGAGAGGATAGTGCTGGCGGTGGGGCATATGGGAAATTACAGATTGCAGTATGGCTATTATGACATCAACTGTGCGCGATGGGTATGGAAGGATATACCGGATCTCCACGAGGGAACACCGTCTGGTCCTCCTCCTGCCCTGGACCCATTGGGTAACATAGTGGGCAACTCCATCGGGCAGTCTGTGAGGAAATACTTCTTTTCCCCTCTCCAGACCAAAGCGGTGAAGCTCCTCATCACGCCTACAGACCTCTCAGGCATTCCACACCAGCTCTATGAATTTCAGATTTATGGCGACCCTTTCAGCATCCTCTACTCGGGTCACTACTATATCGATTTCTGGAAAGACCCGGACAGATCTGAAATCACACTTAAAACCCTCGACTTCTGGGTCACAGGCATGGTACCCACACCCTTTTCAGACTTCATGGAGACGAGAGGTCATTCTTGGAGGAGTCCTCCCAATGGCTACTTCTTATTCGACAGGCAGATTACTCCCCTCCGCCTCTGGAGAAACCCCGTGCTCAACCAATCCCTCCTCTTTTTCGGAATACCCCATAACCACACCTTTCAGATGAAAAGAGGCGAGGAGACTACAATCGATGGCATGTCTGTCTCGCTTGCGGATGTTGACCAGAAGGGAAACAAGGTCGCACTCTCCATTAAAACTTCCTCATCTGAAAAAAAGGTCTTCATCCCCATACGGGGCAAGAAGAAAGTGGCAGGCGAGATTTTTGTGGATGCATCGGGAAACATCGGAGCAAGGCAAGAGATGTACGACCTCGCTTACAGGGCAGGCGACAACATTGTTGTCCTCGAATACCACCCCGATATCGCAGACCCCCTGCACGACACAGTGCTCAATACTTCCATGTGGTGGCATACGCAGAATTCCACCTCCCGTGCCTCGGCATACTGGAATCAGTTCCGCGTGCCTCCCCCCATTTATCCCTTCGCGGTATTCGAGGGAGCGATGCTTGAATCGCAAGAAGATAACTTTGGAGCGATTCTTCGCGAATCGTTCTCCCCCCCAGGCGTAGAACTCATAGTGAATGGAGACATAGAGGGGAGGTTTGTATATGTTTCGGGTGCCTTCCGCCTCCTGCAGGATTTTTCGGGCATGCCCACAGAGCTTCACCTCAAATACATACTCTATGAAAGGAACGTAGTGTATGGAAACACACTCCACGACTATGTCGTGCGCGGGATTGTGGAAGAGGCAGACGGTGTATTCCAGAACCACACCAAAGCCGACTGGTGGAGCTACCATCGACTCGCCTCGGGTGAGCGCTACCTCTTCCAGCATGTCTTCGATATACAAAACTGCGACTGGAACATAAAAATAGACAATCCCGCACATGTGGGCGTTGCCGTCATACTGCAGAAGTATGAGTGCAGCCTCTGCCCGCAAAGCTATGATATTCCCGGAGAAATACTCAACTCTTCCTCATATGACAAAGCGCGCGGTGAAATTTATCCTCCCATGCCTGCCTCCGGCGAACAGCGGTTGTATCCCACCTTTGAAATCGCAGAGGATTTGGATGGAGATGGGGAGACAGACGAAGTCGTGTTCGCAATCGAATCCACCTCCGCAGGCATGGGGGCATCGGGGGGGGAATATGCGACCTTCAATGCATACACACTCACAGATACAGGCACACTTTTTTCACAATGTTGTTTTTCGGAAGAGGGAGGGAAGGTCTGGGATCTTTTCATTTACCCCGATAGGAATCCATCGGACTTCATTCATGAAGGAAGCGTGAAGGTCGCACTGCGTGACCCCATCCATTTTTCGAATGAGGGGAGAAGTGTTTTTTGGGGTCCACGAAAGTACTTCAGACTGATACTTGAAGAACTCCATGAAGAAGAAAAAGCTGTCCCCGAGATCTCCGAGCATCACACCTTCTCTTCTGCCAAATTCCTCATACAAAAAATAGACTTCACACCCAAACCCACATTCCAGTACCTATCACCCGTCACGCTCGTGCGATTCGATTATGAGTTAGGGGATATGGAGAGAATGTCAAAGAACCTCATCCTCTTCGGAAAAGAGAATAGGCTCGTCATTGAATTGAGGGAGAAGGGAATATCGCGCATGGATTGGGAGAAATCTTCGGGTGACCTGGAGTACATAGAGAATGCATGGGGGCACGGTGTCCTCATCGTGGCGGGTGGTGATGTGGAGGCAAACAGGCGTGCCGTGGGTCTCCTCTTGCTGTATCTTGAATCCTTTTCATAGGAAAGGGTTTTAAATGAGGGGATGCTCTTTCTCTTTGAGGATTCTGAGATGCGGTTTCATGTTCCTACCCGGTTGGTGTTCTCCAGTGGGTCGCTTGCCGCCATTTCGCAGATTGTGAGGAAAGATATTGGAGCCTCGCGCATTTTGCTCATCACGGACAAGGGCATACGCAATTCGGGCATCGCGGACAGGGTCATCTCGCAGATTGAAGATGTTACCGTCTTCGACGAGGTGGAACAGAATCCCCGCTCCACTACGGTGGACAGGGCAGGGGAGATTGCCCGCAGTATGAAGCCAGACCTCGTCATCGGGCTCGGTGGGGGTTCTGCCCTCGATGCGGCGAAAGCCGTCGCACTGCTTGCGACAAATTCCGGGGGCATAGAAGAGTATGAAGGGAGGGAGAAATACAGAAATCCGCCGACACCAGTTCTCGCTATCCCTACAACATGCGGGACGGGAAGCGAGGTGACATGGGTTGCGGTCATAACGCATGAGAAAAGAAGATTCAAGATGAGTATCAAAGGACCCCTCATGTTTCCCGCGGTGGCAATCGTCGACCCCGATGTCCTTTTGACACTCCCCCTTCCCCTCATCGCTTCCACAGGCATGGATGCGCTCACCCATGCCATAGAGGCATACACTGTAAAACCCGCAACCCACATCACAGACTTATTTGCACTCGAATCCTTCAGGCTCATATTCCAGTCCATCCGGGATGCCTATTCAGACATTCAGAAAAACAGGGAGGCGAGGGAGGGCATCATGCTCGGAAGCACACTGGCAGGCATGGCGTTCGGCAACAGCGACGTGGGTGGTGTGCATTGCATCGCGGAGAGCATTGGCGGGATGTTTGATGTCCCCCACGGGGTGGCTAACTCTGTCTTTCTCCCCCATGTGATGGATTTCAACCTGCCTTCGGTTGCGAGGCGCTATTCCGCTCTTGCGCATAAGGTGGGAATTGGAGGAAACGAGGAGGACGCCTCCCGCATGCTCATAGAAAGAATCAAAGAGCACTCGCGCTTCCTCCACATCCCCATGTTTCACGACCTCGGTATTATGGAAAAGGACTTTGAGGAAATCGCCACGAAATCATTCAAGAATAACTCCTCACCCTCAAATCCGCGGGAGGCAAATATTGAAGATTATGTTGAAATTCTCAAAAAGGCATATGTGGAAAAATAGCGTCAAGGTTGATGACTTACTTATCAAAAAGGTTATCTCGAGTGATAGGCGAATATTTGGGTGCAGACGATTATGGTGAAAGTATGTGTGCCATACGTGAGCTGCCCCACCGCGAATCCTATCCCCACTTCATTGGCGTATTGTGAGAGTATGTTTCTTCTATGACCGGGACTCCTCATGAGGTTGGAATGGGTGAGGGAAACGTTCATGGCACCCGAGTGCACCTCTATGTTTTCCGCAACCAACATGAATCCCCTGTAGTTCTGGTAGTACCCGCTGTTAGTGACTCTCTTCCATGGCGTCGTCCCCTCGCGCGAAACGTGGGAGAAGTATCTTTTTTCTAACATATCCCTGCTGTGGGCGGAGGCGACATCCGCGAGTGTCTGGTTCCAGGAGAGGGGAGGCAGTCCTGCCTTCACCCTTTCGGCATTTATGAGATTGAGTAATTGCACCTCGGGGGTCTCTTGTGCAGCTATCTGGGGGAGGATGAGGATGAGAAAAGCAAAGACGAACCATTTCTTCATATAGCTACTATTGAAGGCTTAACTTAAAAAGATTTCGGCAATAAATTGAAAATTTCTCAAATTATACGACGATTGACGAAGAGGAAAGGTTTAAATAGCGGTTCTCATTCAAATGCGAGAGGTGATGGGTTTTGAAGGAAAAATCTGATGACTTATTCAAATCGAGGGATGAAAGGGGGCAAAAAGTTTTTGAAAAGCTAACAGAAAGGTTTTTAATCCTTTTAAAGAATATTTGGAGGAAGGTCAGAAAAATGGTAAAAGGTGAAGAAATTTCAGAGGGAGACAAAAAGATTATTAAAAAATATTCATGGACTATTATAACAAAAATAAAACAAGAGAGTGAGAAATATGAAGAAGATTCCGCAAGTTTTGGAATATTTCTTCTAATCAGTGCAATAATACTATCAATCGTCAATTTGGCTATCTCATTCTTTTTGACCAAAGAAGTCATGTTTTACATATTAATTTTTGGGATATTTCCTTTGTCAGTATCTTTAGTTGGTGAATATGCTTTATTTCATTATGGAAAAACTGCCATTTATCGTAAAAGATTGATTTTAATAAGTGCAATTTTTCTCTTTATAATCCTTTTTTTACCCACCCTTTTAAATCTAATGAAACCCTTCAAGACGACCTTACCAATGAATGAAATCATAGGAATAATGTTTATTTTATTGATTTTCTATGTGTTAACCAAACCTCTTATGAGGAGTATCTTTGGAATAAATAAAATTGGTATTTCAGAAAGAAATTTTCTAACTTACAAGAGTGGACAAGATACTAAAACTATCTATTATAAAATAATCAATTTACTATCTACAATAGAAGAACTAAGTATAACTATGACTTATGAGGATACAAATAGATACATCTATAACATTGGAAATAATTATTATCTATTCATAATTCTAAAAGGAAGGCATCTCCTAATGACAGTCTTTAGAGAGAGTGGAATAAGAACATTTCAAGATGACACAAGCAGAGAAATTCAAGAAGGAATTGACTTCATATGCAGAGAAATTCTTCATTTCAAATTGCTTGAAGAAAAGAAAATTGAGGAGGAATTGAAAAATGAATATTTAGACCTATTTATTAATAAATATTCATCGAAATCATATAGCGTAGAAAAATTATCCAATCTGACTAAAATACCAATTATGAAATGGGTCATGTTTCTTTCAGTTATGATAGTAGGTGGGATTATTATAGTATTCATACAAAATCAGTCATTGCAGAATTACATAATAAATATTGTGATATTTTTATTCTTATATTCTATTCTTTTTATGCGCCCGAAAAAGGAAAAGAGAACATAGTTAAAGGCACTTTTTTTCTCCTTTTTAGTTGGTATCCACACATACCGAAAGCTTTATATACTCGATGCACTTATACTATAGTAGGTGCATCAGAATGTTAACGACCAACGCAAGGATGATTCGGGGCTATGCAATAATAGCCAAAGGGGACGACCCCCAAGAAGTAGGAAAAAACGAATACAAAATACCCTCCCAATCAAAGGAAGGGCACTATCTTGTCAAGAAAGGCTACCGAGTGTGGACATGCACTTGCCCTGACCATTTTTTCAGGCAAGTGGACTGCAAACACATAAACGCCGTTCAATTCTGGCTCAAGCTCAAAGATAGGCTTGTTGAAGAAGCCAAAGAAAGGCTCATCTTCCGACCCGAAAAGATAGAGACAAAATGCCCATACTGCTCAAGCATGAAGATAGTCAAAGACGGCATGAGGAAGAACAAGGGCGACCCCAAACAGGTATTCTTCTGCAAGGAGTGTAAAAAAAGATTCTCAATAGACGAGGGCTTCAAATACATGAAGAATGACCAGAAAATCATAACACTCTCCCTCGACCTCTATTTCAAAGGCGTATCCCAAAACAGCATCACAGACCACATAAGGCAATTCTATGGAGCAAAGGTGAGTCAACCCACAATCCACCGATGGATAAAGAAATACACCATAATCATAGGCGACTATGTTAAGACGTTGACCCCAGACGTTTCGGGCATGTGGGCTATTGACGAAATGATGCTGAAGTGCAACGGTGAGTGGAATTGGCTCTGGAACCTCATGGACACAGACACACGCTTTTTAATATCTAGCATGATTTCAGAGGGTAAGACGAGAGATGTTGATACTGCAAGAATCCCACTTGAGGAAGCAAAGAGAATGACAGGCAGGATTCCAGATGTCATAATCTCGGATGGACTTCCAGCTTACGAAAGGGCAGTAGAAAAGGGCTTCAAGAAGAAGGTAGCGCACATTAGAGACATAGCCATCACAGACACAGAGCACAACAATAACAAGATAGAAAGACTACACGGAACAGTGAGGGACAGGAACAAGGTGCAGAGAGGACTTAAAGAACTCATACCGTCTAAGACTTTCGTAGAAGGCTTTAAGGCATACTACAATTTTATAAGACCACATCAGGCTCTAAACGGAAAGACACCAGCAGAACAGGCAGGCATAGACCTCGGACTCGAAGGCGACAGATGGGCAGGAATCATAAAGCAAAGTGTTAAGGAGGCAAAAGCATGAGCAAACTTACCTCTAAACTTTCTTATGTCAAGAAAGGGAGCGAATCCCTCAAGGTGATTATCCCCCTTGCCTTAGCTCAAATCATGGAGCTAAAGCATGGCGGGATAGTTGAATGGGACATAGAGACAAAAAAGGGAAAGAAAGTTTTGATTTTGAAGAAGAAATAATCTTCTTTTTTCTTTCATTGACCAAAAAGTATAAAAAGCCTGTGGTGAAGTGAAATAGTCTGGCAGGGGACGAATTTTAAAAAAGTTCACTTCACTTCCCCACATCCCCTGCCAGGCTAATTTTGCAAATCTAATCCAATAGTAGGAGGTGAGAACCATGGCGAAGAAACCCTCATTGATTACAGGAGACTATATAAAGAAATTGAGATTGAAGAAATGCAGAAAATTAAGAGATAATAAGAAAAAGTGAATCCTTAAAAATTTTTAATCCTTCTATTTATCTCTTTCAGGATTCTGTTATTTTCCTCTATTATTTTATTCATTCTATAATGGTCATTGCGCATCATTCTGGATATTGTGCCGTGTTCTTTATTTATCATGTCCGCAAGATTTCTTATAAGTTTGTTATTGACCACCTCTGGGCATCCATTCACATCACAATGGATTTTCTTGCTTGCCTTTAGACAAAACCCCCTTTCATGGAATATACAATTTGTCATTTTATTCACCTTTTACCGCTTGTTTGTCAGCCTAATTGCATGAATAGACTACTTAAATCTAATGCCAAAATCGCTGAAAGTAGGGAGAAAGCCGTTTGTTTGTCCAACGATTTTTGCCCTGCCAGTAATGATTTTGGGCATTGCACCAGATAACTTTTTAATCTGCCAAACTCTCCAATTCATAGAGAGATTTTGCTGAAAGTGGTCGTAGTTCTGATGCACCAAAAATCATTTCTATGGCTACCAGTACAAAAATCTCTCGAATGAATAAGGCATGAGTTAGGGGCTAAAATGTCCCCATCTCTCGAAGACGTATGAGAACCTAAATAGCCAAACTTCTTATTCTTTACATCCCATTTGATTTTGGCGGGTTTCCGCCCCAGAATAAAAGGAGGAAAGAAATATGAGAAAAAGCATGATTTCCATAGGTCTTGCAATCATTGTATTGGTAGCAGGCAGTTACTATGCAAAGGCAGGAGGGACCTACAGCCAGACCTCCACAATTACCTACACTACTTCTGGCGCGACGACGACCCACACCTTCACAGGCACTCCCAGCCCATCAGGCAATGGAACGCTGACTGTGAGTGTCAGGGGAGACTATGATTCGTCCAGTGAATATGCAGACGTATATATAGAGGGAACATTCATGGGGACAAACCAGGGACCTGCCACACAATGTGATTCAAATTGGCAAACAGTGAGTTTTGTAGTGACAAGTGCCCAGTTATCTGCCTGGGCGTCTGACGGGCAGATTGTTGTCACAGTGATAAACACATCTAGTGTGGGTACTTTCTGCACATACAATCAACACCAGGTCACTATCGCCTATTCTTATGGTGACGCCAAGAATAAGACCAAGCCTGCATCAATATTACCCCTCGCAAACACCAACATGGCAAAAGCCTCAAATCTGCAAACAGAAGCCAATAGTCTTCTATCCCAGGCTCAATCAAAGGGGCTTGACACATCCACATGCGAGAAGATGATAAACGAAGCCACAGAACTTCTTGAAAAGGCAAAGAAATCCATGACCAACCCACCCGCAGCCAACTACTTTGCACTGCAGGCTATAGAGAAACTGAAATCTGCGATAGAATGTTTTAAGGCATTACTCGGCTAATATACGGATAGTATGCGCCCGTGGGTTTGCCTGCGATGGGCATAACCTTTAATATGTCGTGATTTCTTTTTTCCTATGCGCATACTCGAGGTATCCAATTTCTTCCACCCCAAGACGAGCGGTTCGGGAAGGTACTGCTTCGAATTGTCGCGGAGGCTCGCCTCGACGCACGAGGTGACTGTCCTCACCTCAAGAATACCGCATGATGCACCGGCAAGAGAGGAAATCGACGGCGTCAATGTCGAGAGAATTCATGCGTGGGGGGAGGGATGGAACATTTCCGCCCTGAGCCTCATCATTCCCCGTCTGAGAAAAATTGTTGGCGGATATGATTTTGTCCATCTCCACTCGTATCTTTTCCTGATGTCCAACCAGGTGGGGTTCTATAGAAAAGTCAGGGAGTTCCCACTCTACCTCCACCTCCATGGCGGTCTTGTCACACCCGAGATAGGAGGGTTCAAGCCTCTCCTCAAAAAACATCTCTATGACCCCTTCGTGGGGAAATTCATGTTCAGCGCAGCAGACAAAATCATGTCCATATCCAAGACTGACATTGAGATTCTGCGCCAAAGGTTTGGTGTGAGAAAAGAGATGCACTGGGTGCCCAATGGCATAGACACATCCCAGTTCCCCTATGCGAAGAAGGGGAAAAATAAAAGGATTGCCTACATAGGGAGATTGGAGAAATGGAAGGGTGTTTTAAGCCTTCCCAGAATGGTTGCGGAGGTGCATGAGATGGACAGAGAAATATCGTGGAGGATTGTGGGAGGAGGCACGTTGAGGGAACGATTGCAGAAGGAGTGCAGGACCCTTCCTGTCACCTTTACGGGTGATGTTCCCCATTCGCAGATTCCCTCTCTTCTCGCCGATACAGATATTCTCGTCCTCCCCTCACTCGTGGAAGGCGTGCCCACCGTTGCCCTGGAGGCTCTCTCCTGCGGATGTCCCGTTGTGGCGCGAAACGTGGGAGGTGTCTCTGAGATTGTGGATTCAGATTGTGGGATTCTTTTGGAGAACGATGGGGAATTTCCAGAAAAAATCGGTGCTCTCCTCGATGACCCTTCCCTCATCGCAGCCATGGGGGAGGCGGGGAGAAGGAAGATTGAATCGTACTACGACTGGAAGTCTGTTGTTGCCAGGTGTGAAGCCGTCATGTCCCAATGAATCGCCTGAATTCTTGCGCAACCACTTCCAGGCAGAATTCTTTTATGACTGTTTCCCTGTTTCTCTTCCCTACCTCCCGCCTCATCCCTTCGTCCCCTAAAAGGAGGAGGATTTTTCGGAGGAGTGCATCCCTGTCGCGGGGCGCAAAAAGCCACTCCCTTCCTATTACGTCTCCCGTTCCCCCTACGTCTGTGGCAACCACGGGAAGCCCGCACGCACACGCCTCAAGCACCGTGGAGGGCAAACCCTCGGAGAGTGAGGAATTCACGAATAGGTCGCTTGACGCAAGAACCCGTGCCACCCCGGAGGCATCCTTTTCACCGAGAAAAAATACATCCCTTGATGTGAGAGACTCGAGCCTCTCACGCGCCTCACCTTCTCCCACGATGAGAAGTCGTGCGTCATATTTTTCTTTTACCTCTGGCCATATGGCGAGGAGGTCTGATACGCCCTTCCTCTCGACAAGCCTCCCCACATATGTCACGGTGAGGCGCTCGCTTTTCCCTTTTCCGGAGAAGATGCGCGTGTCGACGAAGTTGGGGATGCATTCGATATCGCCTCTTGCCCCGATGTGCCTGAGAAATTCCGAAGATGCATGGGACACCGCACCAACCTTTTTTGCCCTTCTCAAAAGGAAGAAGCTGCAGATGTGGTCTAGAGTGTGTGCCACCAATTCTATCGCCTTGTTCTCAAACGTTATATGAGCGGCGCCGTGTTCCACGTGGAGGAGGGGGATTCCGCGCACAATGCTTATGAGATAACCCAAAAACGTCGTCTGGAAGAACCGCGTGTGGGTGACCACGACATCATACCTCTTTTCAAGGACTTTTTTCATGAGGAAAAAGAAGGAAGGGGTGGGAAGCATGAAAGGATAGGTTCCCGCAAACAGGGAAGCCGCCGGCAGGCGTATCACCTCCACAGTTCCCGCATGCTCTTGTGGGACGACACCTTCGGTGTCGGTGGACAGTATGGTTATGGCAAAGTCACAAGAGAGGAAGTCTGAGAGTTCCTCAATATACCGCTCTGTTCCTCCTCTATGGGGACGAAAGAACCCAGATGTCATGAGCACGCGCTTCATTGCACAGAAATTTTTTTTGGGGTTATATATCTTTCGATTCTTGCATGAGACAGAAACCTTTTTATATTTTGGAATATCCGTGAGCCATGCGTCTACAGGAGCTGTGGGGGAGATGTTCCTCTTGTTCTACGGCAAGAATTTTTTTTGTTATTATAGGAATCTCCTTCCTCACCAGATGCCTGCTCAGCATCCTGTACGCGCTTCGGTTCGGTTATCACGCAGTCCCCTATGTGGAGACATATTTCTACTACGGCATCCTTTCTGGTGACTATGCCCTCCCCTCTCGCGACCCCACGCACATCATCTTTTATCTATCACGTTCATTCATTCCCTCTCGATTCCTCTACCCCTTCCTGATTTTTTTGGGTATTCTTCTCATTTCACTTTCCGCCTCTCTCGTCTTTCTCGTAGCCAAAGAGCTTTTTGGCAAAGAGAGGGCTTTGGTGTGCGGGATTCTGTATGCCTTCATGGTGGAACCGTTGACCATGGGCATCCTCCTCTTTACACACGACCTCGTCCAGCTTCCCTTCTTTCTTCTGGCCTGCCTCACTGCCCTTCGTGTGGCAAATGAAAAGAAGGTGCGCCTGAGAGTGGCATACATTGTCCTGCTTCTCGCAATCCTTGCTCTTGGATGGTTCATCAATGCCGTCATCTTTGTCGCCTTGGAGACAATCCTTCTCTTCTCTATTCTCTCGATTGCGGGGTATATTGGACGAAAGGCGAAAGTTGAACACGATGTGCGCGGATGGCTTCTGGGTGCCCTTGTTGTATCATTCGTTATTGCGAGGATGGCAGGGGTGTTTTCCGTTCCTGCGACACTCCGAATCATATCGACACTCTTTCCCGCATATCGCTACGAGGGACTCCTATCCACCTTTCTTGCGGGTAGTCCTGATTTTGTGCCCGTGGGGTTCGATGCCATCTGGACAAGGTATAACGTATTGGTGCTCCTTCTTCCTTTCTCCCTCTATGAGGCTTGCAGAAAGAGATATTTTTTTCCACTCACCCTCCTCGTTGTTACTTTTTTCAATGCCAGCTTCTTTGACAGAGCCACGCGCCTCATGGATGTCGCCTTCGCACTCATCATACCACATGTACTCTTCGGGTGGGACAGACGCTACGACCGGTATGCATATCTTCTCCTCTCATCGGGACTCATCTGTGCCATTGTATTCCTCCTGGGAAGTCGCTTCTCTCCCCTCCTCCTCATTGTCTTCCTCGTGCCTCTCCTGCTGTTTTTCGGAATCATCATTTATTCAAGAAGGCGGGAGGGTGCGCGATTGGGATATGCGGTCATCCTTATCATCTGCTTCCTCAACATACCTTTCACCTATCTCATGGTCTCCTCTTTTTCGCCACAGGCTACGGAGGGAGAGTGGAGGGCTGCTCGCAGTCTTCCTGCCGACAATGGAATGGTGCTCGTTCCCTGGGCGCAGGCTTTTTTCTTTACGACGGTTTCCAGGCATCCCTCCCAGGTACCCCCCGGGGCAGTGGATTTTTACTACTACGAAATCCTCATGATGGATGAGGAGAAGGCATACGCCATACTCGCAGAGCGCCCTGTCACCTACCTCTTCATCTCAGACAGGGAATTCAGGGTCTACATCGACCCCGCAACAAGGAACCTATCCGCTTCCCTTCACCCTTACTACCGGCGATTCCTTCCTCCCGATGCCAAGATGGAATATGTGAAGACGACCCTCGCCTACAGAATGCTTTACGAGAGTGCCACGCTTTCCCATTTCAGAATAGTGTATGAGACCACAGACGAGGCCACGGGGATGCGCGTGAGATTCTTCGTCGTGCAGAGGACAAAACCCTTTTAAGCCCACGCCTTCCCACACACCATGAGATGCCTTCGACGGCGCTTCGAGAGGAATATCATTTTGTCATGCATCCTCTTTCTCCTTGTTTTTCTTTTAGGATTCGTGAGGCAAACGAGTGACTTCTTCTATCCCATGGATATCTGGACGCTCTCCCTCCTTCAGTCCTTCCGTTCGCCAGCACTGGACCTAATCATGCGCGGATTTTCTGCCCTCGGTGGGGAAGATTTCCTCATCCTCATCGGTGCCTCCCTCTTCTGGTATGGAAAGAAAAGGGAAGGCATTACCTACATGGCGGTACTCATCTCCTCCCAGATTGTGAATTTCCAGACGAAAACCTTCTTCTCCCTCCCGCGCCCCACCTCACATGAAGCTTTGATTATGGCACATGAAACGACTGCGGGGTATCCCTCCAACCATGCCCAGAATGGCATCTACATGTTTTCTTTCCTGGCCTGGATTGAAAGGAGAATCTCACTTTCTGTCCCCCTCGGCATCTGCATTGGCATCTCACGGGTGTATCTGGGTGTTCACTATCCCTCAGACGTTTTGGGCGGATGGATGCTTGGCGTGGCCTTCTTTCTTTCGACCACCACGCTCATAGAAGCTCTAGAAGAGAAAAGGCTCATACGATTCTATGACACAGCCGGAAAGAGAGTTGCATTTGCATTCCTTTTTGCATTCATCATATTCCTCTTTGGAGCCGAGCTTGAGTTCAGGTATAAGGTGGCACCCCTCGCATTGAGTGCCTTTCTGGTGCTGAGCTTTCTTAAGATGGACTGGAGAGTCCCCAACCGCACAAGATTAGTTGTGGCGTTGATTATTGGGGGAGTGGGTGTCATTGCTTTGAGGGTGGGATTGAAGATGCTCTTCCCTTCGACAATACCCTTCGATACGCTGCGCTATATTCTCCTGGGGGCGTGGATTACCCTGGTGCCTCTCCTCTTCCTGAAGCTTGGCATTGCAGAGAAAAAGACTTAAAGTGAGGCGGAGAGGGTATTTCATGCATCTCGGGGATATCAGGGAGAATCTTGAAGAGGGCAATGTGCCTGAAGTCACAAGACTTTTGGAGAGATCCCTCGCACAGGGCGTCTCCCCCGATGAAATTTTGGAGAGTCTCATGGAGGGCATGGCGGCAATAGGCGTCCGATTCTCAAACATGGAAATTTCCATCCCCGAGGTCCTGATGAGCGCCCGCGCCATGTATGCAGCCCTCGAAATCCTGAGACCATTCCTTCAAGAATCGCATGCCATACCATGCGGGACAGTTGCCATGGGCACCATTTTCGGAGACATTCACGACATAGGGAAGAATCTTGTCTCCATGATGCTTGAGGGTGCGGGGTTCACCGTCATTGACCTGGGCATCGATGTCTCTGTCGATGCGTTTCTCGCATGCGTGAGGGAGGAGAAGCCAGACATCATAGGCATGTCCGCCTTGATCTCAGTCACCATGCAAAACATGAGGGATGTCATAGATGCGTTGAAGGAGGAAGGGCTGCGTGACAGTGTGAAGGTCATCATAGGCGGTGCCCCTGTCACCCAGGAATTCGCAGACGACATTGGGGCTGATGCATATGGGGCGGATGCCCATGACGCCGTGGTGAAGGCGAAGAAGTTGAAGGGTATTTCGCAATACTGATGTGCAGCCCAGCCCCTCATGAGATTTCCCACCCAAACCCTTTTATTTCCTCCCTTTGACTGCGACCATGAATCTCTTGTTTGTCAATGGGCGCGTTCTCACGATGGAAGGATACGAAGCCGAGGCGGTTGCGGTCTCGGGTAACAGGATCATAAAGGTGGGCGGAAACGGCGCAGTCAAGGCGCTCGGCGGCATGCAGGTTGACATGGCGGGAAGGGTTCTCATTCCTGGATTCATAGATTCCCACACGCACTTCTGTGGCATGGGGGCAGAGGAGGAAGTGTTAGACATCTCAGACACCAAGAGCATAGGAGAGGTAGCGGAGTTGGTGAGGGAAAGGGCACAAGGCAAGGAAAAATGGGTCATAGGCAGGGGGTGGGATGAGAGCAGATGGGCAGAGAAACGTTACATTGAAAAAAACGATCTTGAAAAAATAAGAAAACCCGTCATCCTTCGTCGCGAGGACGGACACATGGCGACACTCAACGAGGCTGCGTTAAAGTATGCAAAGGCACGGAAGGGAGAACTAGACAGGAGGAAGGGGTTCATATTCGAGGATTCCTGCAACGATCTCTACCATTCCCTCATACCCCAGCGATGGAATGAGGAGGGATTGCATGCGGCGGCGAAGAAAGCGCACACCCTCGGCGTTACCTCCGTGGTAGATTCCGTGGGTCCCCCTCACGTATCTGCGTACCTCAAAGAGAAACCCAAGATGAGAGTCGCCCTGTACTACTTCTCAGAGAGCCTCAAGGCGCTCAAGACCCTGGGCCTGCGTTCAGGGTTCGGGAATGAGAGGATGCGGTTCGGAGGCATAAAACTATTTTCCGATGGCTCCCTCGGAGCACACACCGCGTATCTCTCGAAGAAGTATGAAGATGCAAAAACGAGGGGTATACTATTCTACAAGAAGAAAGAAATGGAAAAAATTTTTTCTGACATGCATGGTGCGGGGATGCAGATAATGATGCACGCCATAGGCGATAGCGCCATTGACGAGGTCCTCTCCTCCTATGCGAAACTCGGGGAAGACCTGTCGCCATTCAGACACAGAATAGAACACCTCGAGATAACCAACGAGGCTCAGTTTGAGACGATAAAGAAGCTCGGCATCGTTGCTTCCATGCAACCCAACTTTCTTAAATGGGCTGCGCCCGGGGGCATGTATGAAAAGAGGCTCGGTGCGAAACGACTGCCGGATAATAATATGTACAAGACCATTTTTGAGAGAGGTATCAAGATTGCATTCGGTTCAGACGGCATGCCCTTCGGACCGCTGTACGGGATACACCAGACCGTCAATGCGCCCTTCCCTGCCCAGAAGTTGACATTCATACAGGCTCTCGAGTGCTACACCATCAACGGAGCCTATGCGAGTTTCGAGGAGACGATAAAGGGAAGCATCAAGGAGGGAAAACTCGCAGACCTAGTCGTCCTCTCGGGCGACCCCACGAAGACACGCGAGATTGAAAAAATTAAAATTGACATGACCCTGTTTGACGGGGAGATTGTGTACAAGAGGGAGGGGGCGTGGTAAATTCAATTTTTATATGTTTCTTCATCTTTTTTTCTAACAAAAAATATTTGTATACTGTTATCTGGAAATTCATTACACTTAATACACTTATTATATAATTGATATGAATGAGATCTACATTCTTCACATACTGAAAACACTAATCTATATCCACTTTTTCCAATCCATCTTTTTCTTTTGCCTTTAAATGATCCATGTAGAAGTTCAGAATTATGTATAGGATCATGAGATATTTCTTTTATGATTTCATCTATCCTTCTTTGTTCTTCCCTATTCTTAATTTTTTTGAATTCTTTTCTAAATTCCTCTGTCACATAGACTTCATATACCTCTTGCGAGTTGTTCATAAGAATATATACGACCTTTCTTTGTATCTTCCATTGATTTCTCAAAAGAGATCATAGAATCATTATCCATAAGTAATTCCAATGTTTCACACCAATCTATACTCAATTTAAATTCTTTCACTGCATTTCTTACATCCAATTTTACTAGAATATCAGCACATTGTGGGATATTTTTTATTTTAAAATTCTTATACGGACCTTCTATTCCAAGAACTAAACCATAAACATCCTTTTTTATTGAAGTTAAAGTATGAGGGGCGTATTTCTTACATACCTCATCAATTTCATCAGCAAAGCTCTGATTTATTTCAAGTAATTCCGAACTTCCATCTAAAATTTCCTTTCCACGAGGAGTAAGAAATGTATAGTGATCTCTTTGAGCAATCATTTCTTCTTTTAGCAATTTCTTGAAGTCATCTGCCAATTCCTTACTATAAGGTCCTTGCTCATATCTAAAATAATTGTAATTAAATCCTTTGTTTTTCTTCAGTATCATTGTATGTTCCGAAAGAAAAGAAAGCTTAGTTATTTTAGTAATCCCTTCTGCCAATCCATTGCAATTTGCCTTCTCTATGAGATAAAGCAATAGTAATTTGTCAACAAGCTCTTCTTCGAATGTCCTCCCCTCTAACATTAGGTTCATTCTAACACCATCAATCACTATATTGTATAATAATAGGTCTAAATATAAGGTTTGCGGTAGCATTGGAAAACTAAACGAAGAAATAGAAAAAGAAGAGAAAAATCTACTTCTTAATTCCGAACTTCTTCTCGACGTCTGTGAAAATGCCGTCCATGATAGTGCAGGCGGTGTCAGCCTGTTCCTGCGTTATGACGAGAGGCGGCGCGATTCGTATCGCGGAATATCCCGCGGAAAGCATGACAAGTCCACGCCTCAATGCGAGCTGTATGAACTCCCCTGCTTCCTCTTTGGCGTACTCCTTTGTCTTCTGATTCTTGACAAGCTCAAGACCAATCATGAGTCCCTTGCCACGCAGGTCTCCGATTATGGGATGCCTCTCCTTCATCTCCCCGAATCGCTTCATCATGAAGGCTCCCACATTCTCCGCGTTCTGTACAAGATTTTCTTCCTTCATTACATCGAGAGTCGCGGTGGCTGCAGCCGTGGCAATGGGATTTCCGCCAAAGGTGTTTCCATGCGAACCGACATCCCATGCGAGAAGTTCCTCGCGTCCCACGCACGCGCCCAGGGGAATACCAGAGCCTATGGCTTTGGCGAGAGTGAGCATGTCCGGCTCGATGCCGAAATGCTCTATGGCAAACATCCTGCCGCTGCGTCCGAACCCGGACTGCACCTCGTCTGCCACGAAGACCCATCCATACTCCTCGGCTATCTTTTTTAATTCCTTCATCCATCTCTCAGGCGGAACGATGTAACCGCCTTCCCCCTGTATGGGTTCGACGAATACTGCCGCGATTTCTTCGGGAGGAAGATAGTACTTGAAGGCGTTGCGCATGTAGTTGAGGCAGTCGAGTGAACACTTGTCGGGCGTGGTGTTGAAGAGGCATCTGTAGCAGTATGCGTAGGGCATGTGGGATACTTCCGAGAGCATGGGGGCAAGCCATCTCCTCTGGGCAACCTTTGAGTTTGTCAGTGAAACGGAACCCATGCTTCTGCCATGGAACGCCCCAATGAACGCCATGAGGCGTGGCCTGCGCTTCGTCCAGCGTGATGCCTTCAGTGCGCACTCCACAGACTCTGTTCCAGAGTTTGTGAGGAAAACCTTTTTGGGAAACTTGCCGGGAGTTACCTCTATCAATCTCTTTGCGAATTCCGTCTGACGCAGATTATAGAAGTCTGAGGAGATGTGTATGAGTTCTCCGGCCTGCTTCTGTATTGCGGAAACGACCTTTGGATGGCAGTGACCCGTGTTGCACACGCCTATTCCTGCCGTCAGGTCTATGTATTTGTTCCCGTCCACATCCCAAAGCTCGCATCCCTTTCCCTTTACGGCGACGAAGGGCGAATCCTTCTTGAGTACGGTGGACATGACCGATATGTCCTCCTCTATGGCTTTCTTTGCCTTGGGTCCGGGAGGCTCTGAGATTATACTTACCATGAGATCACCATTTGAATCTCCAAACTATTTCTTTATAAATCTATCGATAAGTTTATAAGTTTAGAAGAATATCTTGAATATATCAATAGAAAATTACGTATTAACATAAAAAATCAAATTGGTGATATGAATGGTGGATGAACTGGATGAAAAGATACTAAAGTTCCTGCAGCAGAATGGTAGAATCTCCTACAAAGAGCTAGGAGACCTCTACAATGTCACATCCCAGACGATATCTGATAGGGTATCAAAGATGGTGGAGAAGAATGTCATAGAGCGGTTCACGGCTCTGACCAATCAGGAGAAATTGGGGTTCCCCATGAGCTTTGTCGTCGAGATCGATTTGGAGATTACCAAAATGAAGGAAATACAGGAAAAGTTGATGGAGTTTCCTGAGCTGCATCTAATTTATGTCACCACGGGGCAGCACGACATAGTCGCATTGGGCATTGCCCGTGACATTTCTCACCTCTACGAAATCATAGAAGAAAAGATTTCGCACATAAACGGCGTCAAGACAACGCAAACCTCCATCGCCTTAAGAATCGTGAAAGAAGACGTGAAGAAGTGCGTGTGAGAGAAATACTCATCTAGCCACTCGAGTTGAGTGAAGAAAGATACTCACTCTTCCCTCCCTCACATTTTGTTGAATTCAATTTCTCAAGAGTAATCAAAGTCTTATTGTCGGCAGCCTAAAACTCCACGTATGACCATCGAGAAACAAGACGATGTGTCCTGTGTGGGGAGGAATCATCCCATCCCCAAAATCAGAAAATTCACAAGGCAATGAGTCCATGATATACATTAGTAGATGTTCAGCCAAAATATTCCACAAAACCATAATTAGCGTGCACCAAAAAAGAGGGATTTTATAGGCGTGTGCAAGAAATCCTTATAACTAGCAAATAATAATAAGAATTATGACTAAGATTAAGAAGCTGAAGATTACGACCATCGGAGACAGCCTTGTCTATGAAGAAGGTCACGGTCAAGCAGGTCTCTCCCTGTTATTGGAACTCAACGATGCCAGAGGCAACCCTAGAAAAGTACTTTTCGACACGGGAGATAATAAGGAAGCATTGATGCACAACCTGAAGTCCCTCAAATTGAAATTCAGAGATATCGATGCCGTAGTGTTGAGCCATGGGCATCTGGATCATACTGCAGCGACGGTGGAGGTGGTGGAGGCTGCTGGAGGTATTAAGGTTTTCGGTCACCCTCATACATTCATTCGGAGGTTTATCAAACGAAATGGGAAACGAAGCAAAAACATAGGAGTGCCGAGGGGGCAAGGAATAGCAGAGATTGAAGAGGCTGGGGGAGAAGTCGTACTATCTGCTCGGCCTATCGAGATAGTTCCAGGGCTCTGGACTACGGGACAAATTGAGAGGAAAACGTTTGAAACCGTAATAGATTTGCCCGGTGGAGGGAAACTTGTCACCGACATCAATGGAATGGAGACTGATGACCGCGTACTCGACGATTTAGCGCTGTGGACTGACGTGAAAGAAGTCGGACCTTTCGTTGTCACGGGGTGTGCCCACTCGGGACCCATTAACACTCTGATGCACATAAAGAAACTGGGTTCCTTAAAAAGTATACATGGCTTAATTGGTGGCACCCACATGCTTTGGCGCTCCGACGATTACATTCAAAGGACAATAAGTGAGTTGAAAAAATTCGAATTCGCTGTCATCTCTCCATGCCACTGCACCGGTTGGAAGGCGACAACGTGGTTCTGGCAAGCCTTTCCCAAGGCGTTCATCTTGAACTACTGCTACAGGGTCGTAGAGGCAGGAAAAAGAACAAAGCAACAAGTGTGGTAGTTGTGACATTTGGTATTACGAGTACGCCTGATAGGATTTTATAGCGGTTTCTCAAGTCGTTTTTGTCAGTACTTGTGGTTCTTTCCATTCTTCTCGGAGAATGCTATACAGATAGGCATCTCTCAGTTCTCCTCTGATAAAAAATAATTTTCGCATTGTTCCTTCATTCTTGAAACCTGCTTTTTCCAAAACATTCTGAGAAGCCAGATTTCTTGTGTCAGTTGAGGCTTGAACACGCATTGTGTCTCTCGATAGAAACAGGTAGTCAACCATAATTTTAATAACTTCAGTGCAGTAGCCTTTACCTCTCTCACTTGGAACCAAAAAATAGCCTATTTCCAACAGCTTTCCTGCAGGATGCACTACGATAAAATGACATATGTAACCAATTTTACTTCCGTCTTTCTTTTCAATAATAAATCCCGTCTGTTCAAGAGTGCTTTTATCGTAATCCTTCTCTATCTCTGTTTTGGATGTCTGTCGTAGAGGATTGTATTCACCAATGAACTCAGGCGTGCTGAGCCATTCTGCAAAAAGTGGCAGCTCCTCTTTCTCCATAACCCTTAAATTGACGAGTCTACCTTCAAGCAACTTATTCACCTGTTGAACGTTAGAATAGCAGAGCATTTGTCCTGTGGTACAGAGGGCTTGGCTGAAATCAAAAGTCTCGTCATTCGCAAAGTCACCGGAACGCATTTCAGTTTGCCAGAATAACCTATCCTCATTTTCCTTTCTCCTGTGCGTGAGGAAATCTCCTCAAGTGATGAAAAAAGGGTATATTGGACAAATAAACCTTTCGCTTCTTTAATCAACGAGAAAAATTGAAAAATTATGACAGTCTCTAAGGAAAGTAATACTTCAACCTGTCCACAGTGTAACTCTCCCCCATGTCCGGCTCTGTGGCATGCACATAATCGAAGTTCCAGCCTATCGTCATGAAAATCTGGGGCTTATCGAAGAACCCATTCGTAGGGTCACACATTACCCATCCTCCATCCACGTACGCTTCCACCCATGCGTGGCCCGGCTGTGGCGCGATGTAGCCTGCCTCCACCTCCCGCGCGGGTATGCCGATAGAACGCAGGAGTGCGATGAGGAATTTCGTCTTCTGCTCGCACACACCCGTCTTTTCCTCCATCATTCTATTGGCGCTGTAGGGACGCGAGGCATCGTCTACGTTATAACTGATTTTCTGGCGCACGTATATGGTGAGTGCTTCCGTAGCCTGTCTCTCATCTTTCCCTTCTGCCACAGACCTTGCGAGATTGAAGAGGGGGGGATAGTTCCATCCATAGGGGGGCGCATTACCGGCATTTGTAGATGCCGTCTTATTGGAGAGTACATACTTCCACATACCTTCGGGTGGAGTGAAAGGCGCTGTTCCATCAAGGAATCGCTCAAGCTCTTCCCCCGAAAAATCGTTGTAGAGTCCGGGTGGAATTTCACCGAGCACCTTCTCCGCCTGCGTCCTGTACTGCGGGGATACCTCCGAGAGGATTTTCTCTTTGGTGTCGGGTCTTGTCAATCTCGGTATGGCAATGGAGAGGACGATTAAGAGAAAAGCCGCGACGAGGAGGGCACGTATGACTTTCACCTTTCGCGGGACGACAAACCCTGATTTCTCATTCATGAGAGTTCCTCGATGAGCTGCCTAAAAAAGGTTGGGATTTCGGTACACAAAAATGTAATAACAGACGTATGCCCTCCTCATGATGTTTTTTCAATTCGACTCTACAGTCTCTAGAGGCACTCTATCGCTTGTCGGAGTAGGTCGATGGCCTGCAGTGCGAGATTGTTGGCATAAATCGGATTAGAGATGACGGTTTCTGCTTTCGCAAGGAGGTCAGTGGCTTCCTCTATGAATTTTTCACATTGGCTCGTATCGGTGCCTTTCATTTTTGCCTGAGAGAGTAATTCACTCGCCTGAGATAGCAGGGTTTCTGCATTGGCTATATTATTCAAAGCCATGGGGCGGAGAGAAGGTCGATGAA
>Ga0315268_10001306_pt1 | contig 28629 bp, 26 predicted proteins | sample C1_top_MG_FD_204535 | JGI IMG/M metagenome (GOLD analysis project Ga0315268, IMG submission 204535) | Sediment microbial communities from Yellowstone Lake, YNP, Wyoming, USA - C1_top | ecosystem: Environmental > Aquatic > Freshwater > Lake > Sediment | place: USA: Wyoming | collected 2017-08-01
GAAGCACCTCATCCGAGCTTGCGACCTGGGCCAGCCGGAGCCTTTTCTGGAGGAGGACGATTTTTCCGCCACCTTCCCCAGCCAACCCGGCTCCGCGGTCAGCATGATCGGCGAGTGAACCGGAGCATGGGGGAGGGCGCTGACGTTGAGGCTTAATGACCTCTTGTGCGTAAGTGTCCGCCAGGTAGTGCGCCATCGGCGCCGCTATCTGGGGGTGGTCCTGGCTATCGCCTTGGGCGTGGCCGGGTTCATCACCGTGGTCACCATGAGCCGGGAAGTCAAGAAGAACTTCAACGAGGACTTGGACCTCATTGGCGGGGTCACGGTCATCAGGATCTATTTCGATAATGCCAGGTCCTACCAGCCCCAATGGTTCCGGGACCAGACCCTGGCAGCCCTACTCCACCTGGAGGGGGTCAAGGAACTGAGTCTGGCTGGGGTGAAAGGCGGTCAGACCAATTATCACGGTCAACGTCACGTCTTTATGACCATGGCGGTGGATGAAGCCTTCTGGCAAGTCCGCAGCTTCTGGGCCAAGCGAGGCAGGCTGTTCGGTCCCGGGGAGGTCTACGGGCGCCAGCGCGTCTGCGTCCTGGGAGCAGAACTGGCTAGAAAGGTCTACGGCACCCAGGACGTCGTGGGCCGCACCTTGGAGATCAACCAGGAACTTTACCGGGTGTCCGGGATCTTGGGGGGCGTAACGGACAGCGGCATGGCCAATTCCGCCTTCTTGCCCCTCACCACCGCCCAGGATCGTCTGCCGGGACAACTGCTCACCGACCGCCTCTATCTCCGCTGCCTCACCTGGGATGATGTGGCCCAGGTGGCCGCGGCAATCCCAAAAGTGATCGGCTCCCACCAATCTCCCGAAGAGTTGCACGTGGAGGTTTCCTGGGAAGGCTTAAAACGAGTGCAACAGCTGGCCTGGTGGATCCAGTTCTTGATCTACCTGGCCATCAGCGCCACCTTCATCCTCGGGGGGGTGGGCATCTGGAACGTGATGATGGCTGCAGTTACTTCCCGCACCCGGGAAATCGGCCTGAAAAAGGCCATGGGGGCAGAGGACAAGGATATCCTGGCCCAGTTCCTCTCCGAAGCCCTTTGTCTCAGCGGGGCCGCGGCCCTGCTGGGCGCAGGCCTGGGGCGGATCATGATGGAAATCATGGGGGTCATGATCGGCAGCCGGCCGCCGGAAAATCTCTTTTTCCTCGGCCTGGCTCTGGCCTTTGGGTTTGCCGTAGTGCTGGGGGTGGGAGCCGGCCTCTATCCTTCCCTGCGGGCCAGCCGCATGGAAGTGGTGTCGGCTATTCGCTATGAATAATCTGGTCACCTCTACCGGGACTAACGGTGCCCTGATCCGGGTCACTGACCTCAGCAAAACTTACGATAACGGCAGCGGCCTGATCCACGTACTCCGGGACATCAACCTGAAGGTGTACCCCGGGGAGATCGTGGCAGTGATGGGCCCCTCCGGCTCTGGCAAGTCCACCTTACTGTTCATCCTGGGCATCTTCCTCCATCCCACCCGGGGTTCTTATTTTCTGGGGGGAGAAAACGTCCTCACTCTGGATCGTACGGCCCAGGCGGAATTCCGGCGCCGGCGAGTGGGATTCGTCTTTCAGAGTTGTGATTTGCTGGAAAACTCCACCGTGTATGAGAACCTGGAGTTTCCGCTCATTTACGCCGGCATGGACCGTAAAGAGCGTCCGGCCCGCATCGCCGCCGCCCTGGACAAGGTGGACCTAGGGCACCGGATGCACTATTCCTCCAACCGCCTGTCCGGGGGGGAGCGCCAGCGGGTGGCGGTGGCCCGGGCCCTGGTAAACCAACCGCAGGTCATCCTGGCGGATGAACCCACCGGTCAGCTGGACCGGAGCCACGGGCACCTTATCTTGACCCATTTTGGGGAAATCATTCGTGACGGTAAGACCTCCGTGGTGGTGGTCACCCACGATCCCGAAATGGCGGCCAGGTGCACCCGGGTCTGTTCATTGCAAGACGGCATCCTTAGTGAACAATGACCAAAGGGATGTGGCTCCTTCAGACCAAAACGGCCAAGAGCATGACGGCCATTGCACCCTTCGAGACCTCGCGCCCCCATCCACCTAAACCTCGCCGCCCGATCCACTCGCCAAGGTCCCTCCGGGGATCCATGGCCGCGCTTAACGGCCTCTTGCTGCTTATGGTGGTGGTGATCACCACGGGCGCACCGTTGGGCCTGAACCCGTCCGCAGCCCGAGCGGCGGAGGAGTCTGGCAAAGCAGAAACCAAGAGATTGCTCGATTTCCAGGACGCCATCAGGATCGCCTTGCAGCAGTCGCCATATTTCGCCAAGAGCGCCCTGGACATTGAAATCAGTCGCCTGGACGAATCTGACAGCAGGTACGGCTTATTTCCCACGGTCTCTTTCCGCACCCGTTATTATGTGAACCGTCCCAGCAACAATAACTTGAACGTGATCACTTTGCCTACCAACCCCCCGGTGGTGGTGAACCAGTACAATGCGGTGCCCCAGACATATTCCCTGGAATTTTATACCGAGAGCTATAACCCGCTGGAGGCTTATTTCACTTTGCAGGCTCGCAAACTGGTCACCCAAATGGCCAAATTCAACCATATCCAGGTAATCTGCGAGGGAATTCAACGACTCGGCAAGATGTTCCTGGATTTGCAATCCTTGAAACAATTAGCCGATTATCAGAGAGAAATCAATGACCTGGCCCGCAAGAATCTGGAATATATTGAGAACCGCGCCAGCCTGGGGACCGCCACTCCCCTGGAAGTCAAGGTAGCGAGACAGGAATTGGAGGTGGCCCAGGCTGAAAAAAAGCGACTGGAATCCTCCCAAAAGAAGGCCCAGGAAAACTTGAAGTCCTTTTTGGGATTTAAACCTTCCGAGGAGCTGTCCCTGGACCTCCATGATGTTCGCCGACAAACTTTAGGAACGTTCGACCCTCATACCGTTACCCTGGACCAGGCTAAGTCCAGGTCTTTTGAACTCAAGGTCCATGAAGTAAAGAAACAACTCCAAGCCTACAATATCACTGTGGCCAAGACTAGACTCCTGCCGACCTTTATTGCAGGGGTTCAGAATCCCGACCCTTTGAGTTTAACCGCCGGGGGAGGTAACAACCTCTTTTTCTCCGTGGGTCTGCAAGTGCCGGTGTGGGATGGCTTAAAGCGGTTCCGCAATATCTCCCGGCAAAAGGCCATCCTGAAACAAATCGGCGCGGAGAAGGATTTGAAGGAAATGGATCTAAGCGATGTCTGGGAAGCAGCCCAAGGCGAGATCCAGGAGGCCACTTCAGCCCTGAAGCTATCTCAAGGCCAGGAGGAACTGGCTCGCCTCAAAGAACGACAAGCCGACATTAATTATCAATCCGGCAGCATCCAACTGCCCGCTTATTTAGAAGGACAAAAGGCGGTGTTGGAAGCTAAAAAAACCACGGTCGCCAAGACCACGGATTACCATGCGGCAGTCTTGAAGCTGCGCTTTATTTCCGGAGATTTGGGCCATAGTTATGTGGATCAGAGTTCCTGGCAGAATTAGATCGCTCCTGACCTTGGGGTGGCTCCTGGCCTTAGTTTTGGTGCTCATGGCTCCGGGTCCGGCACCGGCGCGTAACCAGGCAGAGGTGTACGCCCAGCCGCCCCCGCCATCCCCGGAGGTCGAAATTATTTTCAGCGGCAAACTGTTCTCCTCCCTTAAACGCCAGGTGGATCTGCCGTTCAAGGGGGTTATCACCGCGCTCCTGGTCAAATCCGGGCAGCAGGTGGCAGCCGGGGAAGTCCTGGCGAGATACCGCCTGACCCCGGAAGCCATCCTGGCCATCCGGCAGCGCCTGTTCCCCCCTCAGGTCTCGGAGTCGGAAGTAAAATTGGCCGAGGTGGAGCGGAGCCTGGCGCCCCTTAAGAACCGAAAGCGGGAATTAACCCAGCTGCTCCAGAAAAAGTTGGCCGCCCCCGACAGCCTGAGCCAGCTCAACCGGGAGATCCAGCTGGTGACCCAGGAGCAGAAGGCCCTGAACGACCGCCTGCGTCAGGATCGCCAGACGCTCCAGGTGGATCGGGCCCTGTTGCAGGAACAATTGGGCGACTCCGCCAAGAACGGGGAGGTTCCCCCGGAGGCCGCCCTGCGGGCGCCCATGGCCGGCTACGTTATTTGGATCAGCCCCGATCTGCGGCCGGGCGCCGAGCTGCCGCCCACTCCCGGAGTCCTTCTGGTAGGGGTGATGGACCCCATGGTGGTGCGGGCCCAAGCCTTCGAAATCGAGGCCTTGCAAACCAACCCGGGGGAAGAGGCGGAAGTAACCCTGGAATCCCTGCCCGGCCGGAAGTTCGCAGCCAAGGTGAGTCGCGTCTCCTGGTCCTCTCAGACCCCTGGCCTGGATCAACCCTCATACTATGACGTGGAATTATTGGTGCCTAACCCCGACTTCGTTCTTAAGGAGGGTTTAAAAGCACGCATCGTCTTTAAAAAATCGCGGTAATGAGGTTATGGTCATGGATTTTAGGGGGGGAATTAAGGTAGCCCCCGTCCAGGATGACGCGGCCTTACAGGAATTTCTCCGGCTCCCCTGGTCTATTTACCGGAACGACCCCCACTGGGTGCCTCCCATCCTTTCCCATCAGCGTGAGTTCCTGGATAAAGAGCGCGGTCCCTTCTTCGAATTTGGAGAGGCCCAGTATTTTCTGGCCCAGGTCGATGGCAGGCCGGCAGGCCGAATCTCCGCCCACGTCAACCGGCTCCACGATGAATATCATGGTCCTGACACCGGGTTCTTCGGGTTTTTTGAATCGATTCCGGACCAGGAGGTGGCCAGCGCCCTGTTCGAGGCCGCGGCGGCCTGGCTGCGGGAGCGGGGCAAAACCCGCCTGGTGGGCCCCTTGAATTTTTGTATCTACGATGAGATGGGCCTGTTGGTGGAGGGGTTCGATTCCATGCCGGCCCTCTTCCAGACTCACAACCCCCCTTATTATGAGGGACTGCTGACCACTTGGGGTCTCCGCAAGGCCTTCGACTGGCATGCCTATGAGCTCACCCACTTTCGGAAGGCCGCGCTGCCGGAGATGGAGCGGCAACTGGATAACATCTTGCGCGGCCAAAACCTGGTATTGAGAACTCTCCAACCCGGGGAACTGACCCGACGGGCCGAGGAAATATATGAGCTCTTCAATGAAGCCTGGAGCCGCAACTGGGGCCACGTCCCCCTGACCCGGCGGCAGTTTCAGGATTTTCTGGACCAGATCAAAATTTTGCTGCGCCCCCAGTTAGTCAATTTCGTCCTGGACCACGACCGCCTGGTGGGCTTCGCCATCTGCCTGCTGGACATCAATCCCTTAATCCAAAAGTTGAACGGGCGTCTGTCTCTCTGGGGCAAACTGCGGCTGCTGTATCAAGCCAAATATGGGCCGATCCACAAGCTTCGCGCCTTGGTAATCGGGGTCAGCCAGCCTTACCAACGCCGGAAGCTGCACAATGCCATGATCCTGTTCTGCCATATGTACCTGATAAGGCACCACCCTTGCAAAATCGTCGATTTTTCCCTGATTCCGGAGAACCTCCGCCATTGGATCAAAGTGCTGCTGGCCTACGGGATCCAGCGGTATAAGGTCTTCCGTGTCTTTACCAGAGAAATCTGAATTTAGCCGGGGGCCAGGGGTGCCGGCGGAGACTTCCGGGACCGACCTGATCTGGGTGGCCGTGCTGTCGGCCGCCATTTTTATTTACGCCCACTTCCCGGCCTTCACTCAGCCCTTCGTCATCAACGACGACGTCAACCAGCAGCTCTTCTGGATGCAGCAGTGGCTGGACCCGGGACTGTTCCCGGGCGACCTGCTCAGCGACTACGCCCGCCATTACGTTCCCTGGGGAGTGCAGGGTCTCTACTGGCTGGCCTCCTGGGTGGTAAACCCCCTCAATTTTTCCAAGTTTTGGCCCGGGGCGCTGTTCGTTTACCTGGCCACTTGCCTGTACCGCATCGGGGCGAAACTGGGCGGCCGCACCCTGGCCTGGGTGACGGTGGGGGTCTACTGGCTGATGCCGTTTTTCCTGGACAATTTGGCCGGGGGGTTGGCCCGGGGGTTCGCGGCCCCGTTGCTGGCGCTGTTTCTGCTCTGCTGGCTGAGCCGGCAACCCCGGGGGCTGGCGGCGGCCCTGCTGCTGCAGGCCCTGTTCATCCCCTATATGTTCTTGGGGTGCGCCGCCGCGGTGGCCCTGGCCTGGCTCGCCGGCCGCAGCGGCCGGGTGAATCCGCCGCCTTTCCCGGCCCGCCCGGCCCATTTTCTTATCCTGGCCCTGGGGGCGGGACTGGTGGCCCTCATGAGCCTGGGGTTCGACCGCGCCGGCTACGGCCCCCTGGTGAGCGCCGGGGAGATGGCGCACCGGCCCGAGTTCACCGCCGGGGGCCGCTTCCCCATCCTGCCGGTGCCATCGCTGCTGTGGGAACTGGTAAGTCCCTGGGAGTCCATCGCCCCCTTCAAGGATGGCGGCCCTCTGGCCGGCGCCGCGGTGGCCGCGGTGCTGGCAGTTCTGGCCGTAATCGGCGCCTTCCGGCTGGACTGGCGGGCCTTAAGAGACCGGCTCCAGCCCCTCTGGTGGCTGGGGCTCTCCTCCGTGCTGCTCTATTTCCTGGCCCGCCTCTTTTTGCTCAAGCTGTTTGTCCCGGACCGCTATGTGATGTATACTTTTAACCTGTTTTATTGCCTGTTCCTGGCCCTGAGCCTGAAAGCCGCCCTCAGAATCGACCAGTGGCCCCGGAATCTGGCCCTCCTGGCCCTGATTCTAACGGCCACCCTGGGCGGTTTGCGGCTGCAGGGGGTGGGGCTCAAGGATTATTCCGCTTATCAAGCCCTTTACGCCGCCCTGGGCCAGACTCCCAAAGACGCCCTCATTGCCGGGCACCCCAACCTGATGGACCCCGTTCCCACCTTTGCCCGACGCCGGGCCTTCGCCACCTGTGAACTGGCCCACCCCTGGAGCCGGGGCTACTGGCAGCAGCTGCGCCCCCGCCTGGATGATCTGTTCCGGGCTTATTACGCCGCGGACCCCCAGGAGGTCCTGGCCTTTTGCCGCAAGTACCAGATCGCCTTCCTGGTGGTGGACGACCGTCACTTCCAGCCGGACTTTTTCCAGGGCGGCATTTTTCTCTTTCCCATGGCGGCGCGGGCGCCCCAACATTTTGGCAGGAGTCCCTTCCTGCGGGTGCGGGCCCCCTTCTTCGCCCCCTTTGATGAGCAAATCCGCCGGGAGGTTGCCGGGCGGAGCCATTTTGCCCTGCTTTCCTGGCCATTTGCCCCCATGCTGGTGGTGGACCAGCACCTGCGCCTGCTGGACCTCCGCCCCTGGCTGGCCCGCCCTCCGGACCGACGGACCGGAGCCCCCCTTGACGCCAGCCCTCCTGATAAGTCCTGAGCTTCCCCTTTTTGTCATTCTGAGCCGCGGCCGGCGGCGGCGAATCTCCTCTTTACCGGCAAGCAAGAGACCCTGCGCCTTCGGCTCAGGGTGAAAGAAAATAGTGATACCTTGGGGAGAGCCCATAATAATGCGTCATTATTTATGACGGGTATTGTTCCACTCAGAAGGGGAATCTTGACAAGATTGCCTGATGCCACTCAGGCAGTACCATAAGGTTTACTGAAGGGGAGCCATTACTCTGCGGGCGAGATTAATCCCGGGGCGGCAGGATGGTCCACCACATAAAGGGTCGCCTCTTCCTGGACGCCTTTGAGGCGGACCCGGAATTCCCTTCTCACCGCCACTTCCTGCTCCACGTGGCGGTAAACCGCATCGGAAATCACCACCTCGCCACCCTGGGCCTGGCCCTGGATGCGGTGGGTCAGGTTCACCGCGGCACCCATAATGCCATACTTGGCCCGGCTTTCGGAGCCGATGTTGCCCACCACCACCTCCCCGGCGTGGAGGCCGATGCCCATGGGGAGGGCCGGATAATGGGGTTCGTCGCGATTGGCCGTTTCCTGGGCGTCCCGCATCTCCAGACCGCACTGCACCGCCTGGCGCACCACCGGAGTCAAGGGTCCATCCAGGGGGTCGAAAAAGGCCAGCACCGCGTCCCCCAGAAAGTCCACGATGATGCCCCGGTGCCGGTGGATCACCTCGATCATCCGGGAAAAGTGGCGGTTGAGGAGATGGATGGTGGCCTCCGGGCTCAGGGTCTCCGCCAGGGGGGTGAAACCCCGGATGTCGGAGAACAGGATGGCCACCTGGCGCTTTTCGCCCCCCAACCGGGACGCTTCCGGCCGCGCCAGCAGATCCCGGGCAATCTCCTCATCCACATAGCGTCCGAAGGTGTTGCGGATGAAATCCCGCTCTTCGAGTCCGGTCATCATCCGGTTGAAGCTCAAGGTCAACTGGCCGATTTCATCCCGGGACGCAACCGGCAGGGGCTCGCCATACTCCCCTCTGGCCACCTGTGCCGCTTTGTGCGACATCCTCCGGATGGCCGAGACCAGGGGGCTAACTCCCAGGCGGATGAGCAGCAGGATGATGATTAGACAGGTGAGGCCCCCCGCTAGATAATACAGGCGGAACCGCCGGATGGGGGCCAGGATCTCGGACGCCCTGGCATGGAGCATGATGACCCAGGGCGCCTGGTGCAGCTGGTAAAACCCGATGACCTGATCCCCGCCCAGGAGGGTGCCGGAGGTTTTTGTCTGCATCTCCTGCCGCATGGCCAGCTCCAGGGGGTTCTGGGTTTCCCCCAGGCAGTGGCGGTCTTGCATGGCGGGGTTGGTGTGGGCCAGGTAGACGCCGCTCTCGTTCACCAGGCAGGCCATGTTGCTTTGCATCCAGCCGGAGGAGAGCAGGTCCTGCATCAGGTAGTCGAAGGTCACCCATACCTCCAGCCGCCCCAGGGGCCGGCCGGCTGCATCCAGCAGCTCGGATTTGAGGCCCACGGCTTTCTGGCCTTGGGGATAGAAGTATTCAGGGGGAGAGACCCGGGCCACCGCCGCTTGGGGCAGGGCGGCCTGGTCCCGCCAGGTCTACTCCACCCGGCTGACGCCCGCATGGTCCCGGAGCTGCTTCAGGATCCACTGGCGGTTTTCCGCCCCCTGGCGGCCGCCTCCGGTTTTGGCCAGAGCCTGCATCCATTGCAAGGGCTCCCGCAGGAGCATATCCATGGTGTGCGCCGCCCGCTCCAGCCGCAGGATGGCCGCCTCTTGCCACTCTTTGAACAGGCTGTCCCGGATATAGAAATACCCCACCAGGCCGATGCCGACTAGAAAGACGGCCACCGGCAGCAGCAAAAAGATGATCAACCTCTGTTGCAGGCTCTTAATCCTAAGCATCGCTGGCTATTATAATTTTTTTGGGGTTAAAAAGAAACGGCCAGCCGTGCCTCTCCCGCCCCGCATCTTGCCGGGCCGAAAATTACCGGCCTCAGGATCTTTGCTGCCGCGGCAAGAGGTTGGTCAGCCAACTCAAGGCTCCCACCAGGGCGACCACCGCAAAGGCGTGGTGGAAGGAGGAAAGGTTCAGGCAGATCCCCGGCCCCAGGCAGACCTGATGCAGGTTGAACCGGGCGAAGACCGTCACCGTGGCGGTAATCCCCAACAGCGCCCCCAGGTTCTTGAGGACCGCATTGGTGCTGGCGGCCAGGCCGATGAGGGACGGGGCCACGTCCCGGAGAATCTCGCTCAAGTTGGGCGCCTGGAACAGGCCGAACCCCAGGCCGATGAGGACCAGACGCCCCGTCAGGCTGAGAGTGGTATCCTGGGGCTGGGTGAGCAGCAGGGAGCCGAGACCCAGGAGGACCAGGCCGGTGCCGAGGCGCAATACCAGCAAGTTGCCCCAGCGGTCCGCCAGGTAGCCTCCCAGGGGCGCCACCAGGGCGTTGGTGACGCTCAAGGCCGCCAACAGCAGCCCGACCTGCTGGGGACTGTACCCATAAACCTGCTCCAGAAAGAAAGGCAGCAGGAAGAAAGCCCCCATCACCGCGGCAAAAGTCAAAACCACGGCCAGGGACCCCACGATGAAAGGCCAGCGGCGCCACAGACCTCCATGAAGCAGCGGGGCTTCCTGGCGGCGCTCCACCGCAATCAACAGGATGAACAACCCGGCGGCCAGGACCAGGGTTCCCAGGGCCAGGCCGTCGGCCCCGGTCCCCCGGATCCGGGTCTGGGCCACCAGAAGCGCCCCCAGGCTCCCGGCCAGGATGGCGGCGCCCCAGAAGTCAAAAGCCCGCCGGTTCCAGATCATCTGGGCCTTCAGGACCGTTAGAGAGCGCCTGCCCCACAGCAAGCCCGCCGCCCCGATGGGGATATTGATGAAAAAGATGTAAGGCCAGCCCAGATAGCTGGTGATGAACCCTCCCAGAGGCGCCCCCACGCTGATGCCGGTGGCGAAGGCCGTGGAAAACAGGCCCAGGGCCAGGCCCCGCTCCCCTTCGCGGTAAGTGAGGGCGATGATCTTGGGAGCCAGGCCCAGCATCAAGGAGGCCCCCACTCCCTGGAGGGCCCGGCTGGCCACCAGGAAGGACAGCCCCGGGCTCAGGCCGCAGAGGACCGACGAGCCGGTAAAGAGCGCCAGTCCCAGGAGGTAGAGCCGGCCGGGGGCCAGCAGGTCCCCCAGCCGCCCGCTGGTCAGGAGCAGGGCGACGTTGACCAGGAGATAGATGACCATGACCCAGGAAATCCCCGCCAGGGAGCTGTGGAAATCCCGGGCCATTTGCGGCAGGGCGATATTGACGATGCTGGAGTCCAGGGTGGCCATGAAGGCCCCCAGGCAGACGGTCAGCAGTAACGGGCGTCGCTCTGGCACAGCCTCTCCCCGGGCCGGCGGTCTGGATGCGGCCAACCCAAAGCCGGCAGGTAGTCAACCCCCCAGGCTCCTCCCCGGCCCCTCCCCGGCCCCTGGAAATTTATCCGGTAACGCCAGTGACCGGGTAATGCCTGGGGATGGCCTAAGCCTTAACCACAAGCCGGCCAACTTTTTTGAGGAGCCCGGCGGCTCAAAGGTTCAAGCACCTGATGATCCCATCATAGTTGCCGCCGTCAAAATCCTCTATCTGATTTTTCAAAAAATTTTAAAAATTACTTGACAGGCAGTGCCGCGGCCATTAAATTGTCAAAAAATAGTGAGTGAGTGTTCACTTCTAATGCGTTCCGGCACCAAAACCAAAAAATTGCTGCCGGAGACCGCCCTGGGGCTTTGCGTGGCCAAGGGGGTGACCGAAACCACCCTTGGGGACCGCGCCGGAGCCGCCGGCCTGGCCCCGGGGGAAATTCCCCCACCCGGGTCCCCTTCCCCGGTCTGCCTGGCGGCAGGAGCCGGCGCGCAAGGGCGCCGCCGGGACTGGTGGCTTTGGTGGGCTCCGGCTGCCGCTGGGGGACGCAGCATGGGTTTCCTTGATAGCGATTCAGCAATTATGAGGGTGGGCCGCGCCCACCCTACATGGATGAATTTGTGAGCCAACCGGACCGATTCGAAGTGGTCTTTCGGGGCCGCCTGCAGGACTTCTTTTAGGGGCTGGCAGGGGCGCGGCCTGCCGGCACTCCCAAGTTGAGAGCTAGGCCAGGTGGGATTTTCTTCCTAAACTCCACCCAGTTGTCAACTGTTTACTATATCCGGCTGGTTGGCTGGCAAATTCTTTAAATTTTATGCTATCATTGCGGTCGCTAATAATTCGGCTACAAAAGACGAAACTTTCCGGGGTTAAACTAGTTGAGAGGGGTCCCCAAGAACGTTTTTTGACCGCGGTGGCCAAGGTTGCCGCATAATCTCAGGTAAAGAGGGATTATGATATTTTTAGAGAGACTTAATGAGATGGCCAACAATAGAATTTATTAGGTCGCCGAGGAGCTTCGGTGTGGTTTGATCAAAATAATAAGGAGAAAGAGATAATGCTGCCAAGGATCCCGTTGTTAGTAGTCATCTTGATGATCCTCACGCTGTCGGGCTGCGCCACTTTGAAGGCCGAGCCCTCCCGGGGCGCCGGCTTCGTCCCGATGGAACAGATGGCCAAGCAGGGAGACCTGCCGTTCAACAAGGCCTGGGTCAAAAAGGACATGGATTGGAGGCGTTACCAGACGATCTACATCAAGCCGGTGAACACCGCTTACCTTATGGAAACCGACGCCTGGAAGCAGAACTTCCGCGAGGGTCATATGAAGGAAGATGCGCAGGAGATCGGCCGCTACATGGAAGATCGCTTCAGGGCGGCCTTTACTACTGACCAGGACAATCAATTTCGCGTGGTGGGATACCCGGAACCGGGTTCCTTGACCCTGGAGCTGGCGCTCACGGAACTGGTCCCCAGCCACGTGGTCTTGGAAGCCTTGAGATATGCCCCTTACGGCGGCGGGGCGGCCGCCACGGTTTTGTCGAGAGCCACAGGCGCGATGAGCACCGTGGCCTTCGAGGCTAAGGTGCGGGATTCGAATTCAGGCGCCGTCGTGGCCATGTTCGCCGACCGGGAAACGCAAAAGTTTAAGTTCATAGACTTTAAGGCAGTTACTTGGTATGGCAACGCCAAAAATATCGTTGATGAGTGGGCCGACCAGTTTGTCCTGGTAGCCAACAAGCGGCCGGGGCAGGTCATTGAGGAAACCAGCACCTTTTCCCTGAAACCCTGGTAAGAAGGACGGTTGGGCGGCCGTCCCTGGCCGCCACTTAATGGCGGTTAACCCACTTTCACCGCTGCCCATTTACAATTTCTCCTTTATAGTGAATTGCTCCGTTCCGTTTGCCACAGGATCATGGCCATAATTTCAGCTTAGAGGTTTATGGGACCTCCCCAATAGGCCGGGTAAAATTTCCGTAGGGGTCCCAAAGCAGACCCCACCCCCCTCGCCTCGGGACTACACCCCCTCTACACCCCCCCAGGCCGCCGGTCCTGCCCTCGTACTGCCTGGCTGGGGCAAATGGGGGACTCTTGCGACTTAGCTGATTTGGTAATAAATTCGTATGGCTCGCCGGGCAAGATACCTGCTATGATAATAAAATTATCAAGCCCCTAAAAAATTCGAGCTATTCGCAGGATATCTGGAATTTTGAGTTCAAGGAAGGATGACGGCCTCCCCCGGGTGTTGCGGCCCCAGAGCTTTTCCGCTTTTCTCCAAGCCCTGCTGAAGCATGGGTAGAAGACATTGCAAAACTCATTTTTTCTGTCATCCTGAACGCCGTGAAGGATCTCAAGTTATTAAAAATACGAGATTCTTCGCTTCGCTCAGAATGACCTAGGAAGGTGTATTCGGGGGCTTGCAATAGCTTCTAGCGCCTTCTCAAAGTCTCCATATTTGCGAGGCAGCCCGGCCAGGCATTTTACCGGTTGGCAGGCAGGGCTCAGTGAAAATCGATTTCATCCTTTTCCTCGGTAAAATTCGCCACTTGTTTAAGGCCACAGCAGAAAAATTCGGCCTGACGCCTTGCAAAAAAAAGGTCGGCCTGGGCGGTTTCCGGCTGGAGTTCCACCCAGGCGCCGCATTGCCGGCACTGCGCCAAATATTTACCATCTTTCGTAATGTGGGTGATGGTCATGGACATCTGCACCCACTGGCGCGGTTTTTCCTGAAAATTCAAGTTCAGAAGGTTTAATAAACCCGCCGCGGCACTCCGGCATAGATGGACAGGCGGGCCTGGAAACCCTCGGGGCCCTGATCTTGGGCCAACCGGGACCTCGCCCAGGCAACGAGCCGGGCAAAGGTCCCGGCCCATTCTGCGTCATGATCCTGGCCGGTAAAAATATGGGCCAGTTCGTGACAGAGGGTGGTCAGCCGCAACCCGGGGGGATAGAACACGATGGACCTTTGCCGGTGCTCGGCCTCCGCCAGCACCACCGAGGCCTTTTTGCGAAAAAGGGCGGGGTTGGAGTCTTCTCGGAGGGCAACCGGCTCCAGGCCCAGGGCTTCACAAAGCAATTGACTCCAGGCCTTGATCTCTGGAAAATCCCGGGGACGGATCAGTTCCCGATCGTACTGGTGGCAGCGGTCGCACCACACCCGGCCGTCAAAGATCAGGTCCCCATGGCGCTCAGGGTCCAGAACCCTGCCGCACTTAGGACATTCCAGGGTATTACCTGGGGAGGCCGGTGGTCCGGGGCTGCCCTCAGCCATGGGGGGGACACCACAGCAAGAATTCCAGCGGGTAGTCCAGGGTGATCCAGGGGGCCTGCCGTTCGAGCTCCGCCAACTGCCGCTTCAATTCATCCACCTTGGTCTGGGCTTCCCGGTCCCCCGGGTGGGCCCCCAGAAAAGCCTCGGCTTCCTTGAGGGCCACCCGGAGCTCAAGATGGACTAACTCCAGGGGCTGATCCTGCTTTCGGAAGGTCTGATATTCCTCCAGCTCCTCTGCGTCATCAAAGAAAAACATGGTCATCGCGGTCTCCGGGTGAATCTCAGATATTGCCCAGCGAACAGGCGCCGTCGTCCCCTTCATCGACGGGTTTGCCTTCATAGGAAAATTTTTCGCCATTTTCCAGGGTCAAGACTTCGTAGTCCTCGTCCCATTGGCCCCAGCGAATATGGGGGCCGAAGCGAATGGCCCCGCGGCCGAGATCATGGCAAACCGTCAGATCTCCTTGCCGGTCCCCGGAAGGCGCGCCAAACTGATAATGAGAAATGATGGCTTCACCTTTATCTTCTATTATCCCGGCAATCACCCGGGTCTGCTCCGGGTCGCTGATTCCCAGGGAGGTTAATTTTGTTGCCAGATCGTCCCGGGTCACTCTCTGTTTTTCCCAATATTTTAATAGCATGACTTACCTCCTACTGGCGCGGCTTAGATTATTTTACCCTGATTCAGTAATTTTCTGAAAGTGAGGAATGTCCTTGGCTCCGAAACCAGAGCACCGGCCGGGAGCAATCCGGTTGCTTTCCCTCCTGGCCCTGACCAGGGCCGCGAGTACCGCCGGCGCTGGCAGGTGAAGTTGGGGCAGGGCCAGGATGGCGGCAGCCTAATCCCGGTGGCCGGGAGATTGAAAGAAGGGCGTTTATTTTTCCTGGATACTTGAAAAACGTCCGGGGCAGTTTATTTCTAGGGAAAATGGATTATTTGAGGAGATCATATGCCGACGCCAATGAGATTATGCCGGTCCCTGGGGGTTATCGCGTTATGCACGGTGGCCTTCACTTGCCCGTCTCTTCTCACCCCCGCCCGCAGCGGGGCCCAAGACCAGGCTCCTGCCCGCGCCACTCCCCAGGGGGCGGCCGTGGACCTCAAGGTCCCCCAGGGAACCCCGGATGCCATCACCGCGTTATTGACCCGGCGCAGTATCCGCGCCTATACTCCCCATCCGGTTCCCGAGGACCTGATCAAGCTGATGTTGGCCGCGGCCATGAGCGCCCCCTCGGCCTTTAACGAACGGTCCACGGACTTCGTAGTGATTAATGATCCCAAGATCCTAGACGGCATCTACCGCTTAAATCCCAACTCCGCCCAGGTCAAGAGGGCGACGGTGGCTATTCTGGTCTGTGGCAATCAGGATCGGGAGAAGTTCAAAGGCAAGGGCTACTGGCAGTTGGATGGGGCGGTGGCCGCCGAGAACATTCTCATCGCGGCGCATGCCCTGGGCCTGGGAGCCGTCTGGACCGCCATTTATCCTTATCCGGAACGGATTCCGGCGGTGCAAAAGTTGCTGCATCTTCCGGAACAGGTGGTGCCGCTTACTATTATCCCCATCGGCTACCCGGCCGAAAGGAAGCCCCCGGAGAACCGCTATGATGCTTCCCGGGTGCATTACAATCGCTGGTAACCGCGGCTTTTTGCCATGGGAGGAAGCGGGGTAATCTGCCCGTCAACCCCAGGGGCTGCAAACCCATTGGCTCCCCGCCCGCGGCCGGGAGCGGCCCTGGCAATGCGGGCCGCCTACGGCCCCGATATTAGGGGTGGAGGCCCCATAAGGTGCAGGGCCATGGCGGCGGGTTAGATTCCCCACCCAGGTTGGAGCCCAAACTTAGGCCGGTCACCGCAGTTCGGAAACTACCAGCGGTTTGGACTTGGTCCTGGTTTGCTTGACGTCCTTTTTGCCGGAGCTGCTCTTCTGACGGATCTGGGCTTTGGCGTGCTTGGCCTCGCTCCGCCTCGCAAAGAGGGCCGGGCTGCGGTCCTTGCTCTTGCTGATTACCCGATGGTTGGATTTTTTCTTTTGCGCGGTGACGCTGCCTGGCCGGGCAGCTTTATTTTTCCCGGCCCGGTCTTTGTTGGTTGCGGCAGATGGGGATCCAAGCAATGACGCGGTGTAGGCGCGGTCGGCCTGGCGTTTGCTCCCCTTGGCCTGGGCCACCCGGGTCTCCGGCTTCTCGGGGTTGTTGATAGGAGTCCTGGACTTGGCATCAGCCTGGCGCCCCACCGCGACCCGGCCAGTTGATTTGCCCTGGGCCTGCGAATAGGAAATCTCCCTACCCTTCTGGGGGAGGGGTGCGGCCCTGGCCGCCACCACTTGATTCCCGGTGCCGGGCCGTCCGGTGTCTTTGGCGGCGTGCGCCAACTGCACCTTATCCGCCGGGGTTAAGGGTGGTTCATACGGAACGCGGCTGAAGCCGAATTTCTCCGGGTTCTTGGCAATAATCGTGGCCGCGATCATTTGGGGCACATAATTTTTGGTTTCATTGGGGAGGCACCGGTTGTCAGAGAGTTCCCAGAAATTCCGGTGATGGTTTTTGCGCAACTCTTGCTCCACCCGTCTCTCCCCGCAATTATAGCTGGCGGCAGCCAGATACCAGGAGCCAAACTGCTTGTACAGGTCCGAGAGGTATTTGGCCGCGGCCCGGGTAGATTTTACCGGGTCCCGGCGCTCATCCACCTGGCCGTCAATGATCAAACCGTAGCGCAGACCGGTGCCTTTGATAAATTGCCACATACCACAGGCGCCGGCAGGAGAATAGGCATTGGGATTAAAGCCGCTTTCGATCATGGCCAGGTAGGCCAGGTCTTCCGGCAAGCCATACTCCCGGAAAGTCTCCTTGATTAACGGCAGATACCGGGTGGAACGGGCCAGTTGGCGCTGGATGACCGCTTTGCGCTCGGTGGAAAAATAGACCAGATAGGCCTTAACCTGCTTGTTCATCTGAATGGGCACATCAAACTTGACCTGATGCTCCCATTTTTTGAGCTCCGCTTCCAGGCTGGGATCCCAGCCGGGGAGGCCGCTTTTGGCGTAAAGCTCCTCCAGGCGCTTGCCGCTTAACTCCTCGCCCAGGAGTTCATCACTGTCAGCCAGGGACGCAGTGGGATACGAGTCAACGTGCACCAAGGAGCCATTTGGACCGCCGCAACCTGCCAGAAGCCCCAAGCAGAGAACTATGCCCCACAGCCAGGGTATCATATGGCGCCCCCCCCAGGGCCCGAGCCCTTTCAGACCCGGAATGGAAGAAGGTTTACCCCGGGCCCATTGATGGATCATCCCACCGTTAACTCTTTAGATAAGTGACTTCTAAGTTTTTAACAATCGGTGCTTCCCTGATATTCGCCTCAGGGAAACCCTGACTTTTTCCCGCTAGTCTGAGATTATGCGACCCCAAGCAGGGGGATGAAGGCGGCCAGGGGGTGGTCCACTTCTCATGCGGTTGGCCCCCCAAAGGGGCGCTGGCGGCCTTTCAGGAAGGGGTCTGGAGAGGCTTAGGTTCGGTGCCGGGAGGGCGTGGAGGCGAGATTCTGCGGTGCTACTCGACTCTTTGGTTTTTATGCTAAGTTTCGATCAAAATTATTTGTAGCCGCAGGCTTTAGGCTACGCCTGCACAGGCGAGACGCCTGTACCACTTGTTTGATTGCGACTTGGAGTTAGAAGGTCACCGGCCTATATTGGCTGAGCCAGGGCCCCCGGGGGCTGGCACCAGGCTAATCGATGGCAATTTCAGGGGTTATGATCACTTTAACTTCGACCTGCACCCCTGCAGTTCTTTTGGCGATTCTCTTGACTTGCGCGGCCAGCTCTTCTTGGTCGATCACCCCCTTGATATTGACCATCACCTCTCCATCCTTGGCCGATACCTTGACATCGGGGAATTGTTCCACCAGAACCGCCTGGATCTGGGCGCCTAAGGCCAGGTCATCCAGCAGCGCTTGAGACTGGGGGGTGGTTTGAAAACCGGGCAGTTTCACGGCCTGGCTGATGAGGTTTACCGCATCAGCCACCGTAATGGAGTTGAGATGGATAACCAGGTCATACAGCATGGGGTCCCAGGGATCGGCGCCATAGAGTTGGAGGCTCCATTTGCGTCTCTCTTCGTCGTCTTGCTTGATGAGATCACGGGCTTTGGCGGCTGAAATCTCCATCCGCCGCCTCTCTTCTGCCACCCGATCTTCCAGGTCGGCAAGGATTCGCACCTTGAGGAGATGGGGGATCCCCTGGAGGAGAAAATGCCCGGCCAATCCGTGATAGACGGCGTTGTCCTGCTGCACCTGTTTTAACAAGGCGGCCCGGATATACGCCACATACCTTTCTTTCCCGTAAGTGAAGCGCTCCAGGATGGAGGGCGCGTCATGAATGGCCCGGATTAGTTTAATCTCCGGGATATTGAATTCTTCCGAGGCCTTCAGCAGAATTTCCCGGGAAATGCATGCATAACCCAACTTTTGGGCCAATTTTTCCGCCACTTCTTTGCCGCCGCTGTATGATCCTCGGGAGATGGTGATAATCGGCATGATAGGTCCCTTTCCTCGCCTAAGAATGCATTTCGGTTAACCATATCAAATAATTCAAAAACCAACCATCGGATAGTAGCTTGCGCCGGGCGCCCCCTGCTGGTTTAATCCAGGCGCTCAGGCAAAGGCCGCCTTGATCTCCGAAGTCAGCTGGTCCTCCCGGTGGTGCATCAGCTCGATGGCCCCCATGGGGCATTCCCCGGTGCACAGGCCGCAGCCCAGGCACTTGGCGGGATCGATGGAGGCCGCCTCCCCGGGATTGGCCACCGCGGGCACGCCAAAGGGGCAGACCCGCACGCAGGTGAGGCAGCGGGCGCACCGGTCCCTGATCACCCGGGCGATGGCGCCGCCCACCAGCAACTCTTCCTGGGCCAGGATGCCCATGGCCCGGGCCGCGGCCCCCTGGGCCTGGGCCACGGCTTCGTCCGCATATTTGGGGCTGTGGGCCAGGCCGCACAGGAAGATGCCGCTGGCGGCAAAATCCAGGGGTCGGAGCTTCAGGTGGGCCTCCAGGAAGAAGCCGTCCACGTCAAAGGGCAGTTTGAAGATCCCGGCGATCTCCTGGCTGGCCGGATGGGGTCGCACCGCCGCGGCCAGCACCAGGTAGTCCGCCGCCAGGGTGAGGGGCGCCTGGAGGTTCTGGTCGTAGACCGAAACCGCCAGGGTCTCCCCTGCCGGGGCCACCTCCGGCTTGCGGTCCACTTCGAAGCGGCAGAACTGCACCCCCAGGTCCCGGGCCTGTTTGTAGAAAAGCTCTTTGAAGCCGAAGGTGCGCATATCCCGAAAGAGCACGAAGATTTGGGCCTGGGGGCGCAGCTCCTTGATTTTGATGGCGTTTTTCACCGCGGCGCCGCAGCACAGACGGCTGCAGTAAAGGTGGCCCGGCTCCCGGCAACCGACGCACTGGATCATCACCACCCGGGGAGCCTCGGGCAGGGAGCCGGGCTCATGCACCAGCTTTTCCTCCAGCTCCAGCTGCGTGAGCACCCTATGGTGCTGGCCGTAGAGGTATTCGGTGGGTTTATATTCGGTGCCGCCTGTGGCGATGACCACCGCGCCGTACTCGATCTCCTGCCGGCCCCGGGGGCCGGCCACGGTGCTCTTGAACCGGCCCACGTGGCCGCTGAAATCCAGCACCCGGGTGCCGGTCAGCACCTGGATGCCAGGGTGGTGCGCCATTTCATGGAGGAGGTTGGCCAGGTAGGGCTGCATCTGGTGACCTTCCAGGGTGTAATGCAGCCTCCGGGCCATGCCTCCCAGTTGCTCCTCTTTTTCCACCAGGTAGGTGTGGAAGCCGGCGTCGGCGATGGCCAAGGCCGCGGTCATGCCGGCCAGGCCGCCGCCCACCACCAGGGCCTTGCGGGTCACCTGGAAGGGGATTTCGTCCAGGGGTTCCAGAAAGCTGGCCCGGGACACTCCCATTCTTAACAGGTCCTTGGCTTTCTCGGTGGCCTTCTCCGGCTCCTGCTGGTGTACCCAGGCGTCCTGGTCCCGAATGTTGACCATGCGGAAGAGGTACTTGTTGAGACCCGCCTGGCGCAGGTTCTCCCGAAACAGCGGCTCGTGCGTCCTGGGACTGCAGGCGGCCACCACCACCCGGTTTAACTTTTCGGCCTCGATGATCTGGCGCATGTTTTCCAGGGAGTCGGTGGCGCAGGTGAAGGTGAAATGGTCGGCGTAGACCACGAAAGGCAGGGTCCGGGCATACTCCGCCAGGGCCTCCACATTAACGACGCTGGCGATGTTATGGCCGCAGTGGCAGACGAAGACTCCGATGCGGGGCGGCTCCTGGGAGACGTCCCGCTCCTGGGGGTAGGGCGCCGTGGTGATCTTGCTGCCCCGGGCGTCCTTCAAGAGGTTAAAGGCCGCCGCGGCCGCGGCCGACGCCTGGCTCACCGTCTCGGGAATGTCCTTGGGCGAGACAAAGGCGCCGCAGGCGAAGATTCCCGGCTGGTCGGTGGCCACCAGCTCGAAGGGCGGGCTCTGGGCGAAACCCCATTGGTTGGTGGCTATGCCGCAGTTGGCGGCTAACTCCCGGGACGCCGGATGGGGCACCAGGCCCACGGAGAGGACCACCAGGTCGAATTCCTCGGCCTGGACCCGGTTCTCTTGGTCCACAAAGGTGATCTCCAGGTCCCCGGTGCCCGGGTCCTGGGTCACCCGGGAGACCATGGACCGAAGATAACGGACCCCCTGCTGGTCCCGGGCCCGTTCGTAATAGCGGTCAAAGCCCTTGCCCTGGGCCCTGAGGTCGATGAAAAAGACGGTGGCCGCCACCTCGGGGTTGTGCTCTTTGGCGATGATGGCCTGCTTGGTGGCCTGCATGCAGCAGACGTAGGAACAGTACTCCCGCCCGACGCTGGCGTCCCGGGAGCCGACGCACTGGATCCAGGCGATTCTTTTGGGCTCGGCGTTGTCGCCGGGGCGCCGCACCTGCCCGCCGCAGGGTCCGGTGGCGGACAGCATCCGCTCGAATTCCAGGGAGGTCACGACATTGGGGTAGCGCTCGTAGCCGTACTCCGGCTTCTCCGCGGCATCAAAGGCCTTGAAGCCCGGGGCCAGGATGACGGCCCCCACCTCCACTTCCCGGTCCTGATCCACCTGGTCCAAGTCCACCGCCTGGCTGGGACAAAACTTCTCGCAGGCCCGGCAGGTGCACTTGTCGAAATAGATGCAGTGAATCTTGTCGATGGCGTACTTCAAGGGCACGGCCTGGGGATAGCGGACAAAGGCGGCCTTGCGCCAGCCCAAGCCCACGTTGAAATCATCTTTGACTTTTCGGGGGCATTTCTGGGCGCAGAGCCCGCAAGCGGTGCATTTTTCGGGGTCGATAAAACGGGCGTACTGCTTCACCTTGGCGGTGAAGCGGCCCGACGAGCCGCTGAGGCCCACCAGCGCCGCGGGGGCCAGGATCTCGATATTCCGGTGGTTGGCGCAGTCCACCAGTTTGGGGGAAATGATGCACATGGAGCAGTCGTTGGTGGGGAAGGTCTTGTCCAGTTGGGGCATCACCCCGCCGATGGCCGGTTCCTTTTCCACCAGGTAGACGTAAAATCCCGCCTGGGCCAGGTCCAGGGAAGCCTGGATGCCGGCAATGCCGCCCCCCACCACCAGGACCGCGCCGATTTTTTCTTGAGCCATATTTTTATCCTGGATTTTGGGAGAGGGCACGGGGGACTCACTTACCAAAAATCCCCCGGCCCTCCCCTCAAAAACCTAAATCAATCCCAGCCTCTTAAGCAAAGGCCGGGGGTCCACCAGATGTTTGGCCAGCCAATCCTGCGCCTGGGGGTGTCCCAGGGCCAGGCCTATCAGCTCGGTGAAATAAAGGACCGGCAAATCGTAATTCCGGCCGGACTTCCGGGAGATACGCTCCTGGGAGAGGTCCAGATTGGCCTGGCACATCTGGCAGGAGACCACGAAACCCTGGGCCCCGGCCTGCAAGGCCCGATCGTACAGCCGCTGCCCCAGGGTGTCGATGAGGTCGGGCCGGGGCAGGGCCAACCCGGCGCCGCAGCAGTCGGTTTTAAAGGACCAGTCCAGGGGGCTCCCTCCCAACACCTCCAGGAGTTTTTCCAGGTTCCGGGGGTTTTCATAATCCACTTTGCCGGTGACCGCCGGGGGCCGGGCCACCAGGCAGCCGTAATAGCCCACGGCTTTCAGCCCCGCTAACGGCTTGATCACCTTCTGAGCCAATCTTTCCAAAAAAATGTCCTGGGTAAAGTAATCCAGCAGGTCCCAGATCTTGAGGCCGCCCTGAACCGCCAGGCCCTGCCTGGCCTTTTTGGCGCTGCCCAGAGCCTGGTCCGCGGCCTTGAGGCGGTTGAAGCACAGGGCACAAGGGACCACCACGTCCAGGCCCGCGGCCTCCGCCAGGGCCAGGTTCCGGGCCGGCAGGGCCAGGGCCAGGTGGCGGTCGAGGCTGTGGGCGGCGCTGGCCCCGCAGCAGTTCCAGTCCTCGATCTCGGCCAGCTCCAGGTCCAGCAGGGGCGCCACCGCGGCAATGGAGGCGGCGTAGTCCGCGGCCGTACCTTCCAGGGAACATCCGGGGTAATAAGATACTTTCATCAGGTTTGGGTCCGGTAAGGCTCGAAGATTTTGTCGATCTCCGCCCTGCCCTTGAGGGCCCGGGGGCCGGCCAGGCGCAGGCGCCCCCGCTTCATCAGCTTTAAGCCCAGCTTGAAGTTACCGAGAAGTTCGCCCAGGTCAGGGCGGCGCCAGAGCTTGAACAGGGTGAAGCGCCGCACCAGATGGGCTTCGGACACCCGGCCGCCGTGGGCCCGGACCGCCTCCAGGAAGAAGCGATGAAACGCCGCCACCTCCGGGGCGGACCCCTCTTTGCCCTGCTTCAGGGCCTCCTCCTTGAGCCAGTCCATGACCCCGGCGATGTCGACGCGGTTGGGGCAGCGGGTGGTGCAGGTCTGGCAGGAGGAGCAGACCCAGATGGTGCGGCAGGACAGCAACTGCTCTTCCTGCCCCAGCAAGGCCAGCCGGATTACCTGATCCGGGAGCAGATCCATGGCGAAGGTGAGGGGACAGCCGCTGGAGCATTTCTTACATTGATAGCAAGCGGCTACCGCCAGCTCCGTTTCCCGGCCCAGGCGCTCCAGCAACTCGGCGGAAGGCGGGCCCGATTCCGGCCGGACAGTTTCGGCACCCAGGTTTTTCATCCCGCGGCGCCGCCCTGGGCCTCGCTGATTTTCAGCAAGTCCGCCAACGTAATGGCGTTCAGCTTGGCGAACATGGCTGCGGCCGCCTCCCGCCAGATGTGGCGGGTGACGCAGTTTTCGGACCGGTCGCAGCTCTCGGGACGCTCCGAACACTCCACCAGGCTGACGCCGTCTTCCAGCAGGGCCACGATTTCCCCCACCGTGATCTCCTCCGGCGGCCTGGCCAGGACGTGGCCCCCCTTGGGGCCCCGGACGCTTTTGATGTAGTTGGCCTTCTTCAAAGGAATGATAATCTGCTCCAGGTATTTCACCGAGATACCCTGGCGCTGGGCAATGCTGGTCAGATGCAGGGGCCCGCCTTGATAGTTCTGGGCCATGTCCAGCAGCAACCTGGTGCCATATCGGCTTCTGGTAGAGAGCTTCATCCTACACCTTCCCCCCTGCCTTTACCCGGGCCAGCCAACAGCTGGGCCCGGTTCGATTTAATCTATATTATTATATTATATACTTTAAGTCATAGTGATTCACTGTCAAACAATAAAAGGACTACGTCATGAAATTGCGATAATTGTTCCTGCGCCGGGCCGGGGTATTCTCCCACGATTACCCTTAACCTGTCCTGGTTCCCAAACTCCCCCTGCCTCCGGGGCAGGAGGTTGGCGGAGGTGATAACCCAGGTAATAACGTTGGAAATCAGTGCTGTCCGGTAGAAATTTACCGATTTACGGCAAGACTGACTATCTGTGCTCTGGCGATCCTGCACCATTTCCCGGGATATGATCGGCCGCAATTCATTTCTCCCTCTTCCCCCGTAAACGGAGGGAGAGGGCTGGGGTGAGGGGGGCATCTCCGGAGCACCTAACTCATCACCCCCTTAAAGATATGAATTTGGATTATCCTGCGGCGGTCACCTTATCACCAGGGGTCTTCTGACCCGCCATCAATCTGCTTGCCCCGGCCGGCGCCGATCTGGTATGATCGAAAAAATTGCACCCGGTTCTCTTGAGGCCACATGGTGAAGAAAAAGAAAATTATTCCGGGAAGCGCCCCGCCGCCACGGCTCAAGCAGTATGAAGCGCTGATCTTCATTACCGGTGCGGTCACCCTGTCGCTGGAAGTGCTGGCCTCCAGGATCATGACCCCCTATTTTGGGGTGAGCCTTTATATCTGGGCCGGTATCCTCTCCATCACCCTGATATTCTTGGCCCTGGGTTACCAACTCGGCGGACAGATGTCCCAACGCCGGGGGAAAGAGGCGTTACCGTTATCACTGCTGTCAGCCCCTCTGTGGGCGGCGTTGTCCATCGTGGTCGCCGCCGCCATTTACCCGGTGGTGTTTCCCTGGTTGTCCACCATCAATTTAATTATGGCCAGTTTTTTGGGCGGCACCATCCTGTTGGCCCTGCCTCTGGTCGTGCTTTCTGCCATGAACCCATTACTCATCGCCCTGGGCCGCGATGCCAAGTCGGCGGGGGACGGCGGCGCGGGCAGGGTCTTCTTTATCAGCACCGTGGGGTCGGTGGCGGGGGTGTTGCTGACCGCCTTTCTGATGATCCCGTATCTGACCAACTTTCGCGCCTTGTTGGGGATGAGCTTGGGATTGGGGTTGTTGGTTGGCGGGATAACGCTGCTGAATCGAGAAATTGCCCCACCCGGGAAAAAGCGCCTGCTCTGTGGCTGTGCCGTTATCCTCTTGCTGAGCCTCGGTTTGCTGCTAGGACAGCGCTCCTACTTTAAGCTTCTCGCCGGCATGAGCGATATCGGCAAAAATTTTGAAGTGTTGGCCGAATACACCTCGGTTTTTGGAAACATTAAAGTTCTGGCTGCATATCCGGAGGGGGAAGGCAGAAAACCGGCCCGGGCATACCTTCAGGACGGCATTATTCAAAATATGGTGACCGCGGACGGGGTGATTTTGGATCACACCGGCTTCATGATGCGATTAATTGAAGCCTATGCGCCCTCGGCGCAAAAATCGTTGGTGTTGGGTATGGCGGCCGGGATGATACCCAGTTATCTTCAGCGGCAGGGGCGAAAGGTTGCCGCGGTGGAGATTAATCCCAATTCCTTGCAAGCGGCCATGGAGTTCTTTAATTTCGACCCCAAGGGAATCGAAGTCTACCTGGAAGACGCCCGGACTTTCGTCCGCCGTCACCACCAGGCGTATGACCTGGTGGTCACCGACTTGTTCCACGGAGATTGTACGCCGGACTACCTCCTCACCGTCGAGTTTTTCCGGGAAGTGCAGGCCTGTTTGCGGCCCGGTGGCGCCGTGATCATTAACACCTATTTTGATCCAGCCAATGAGACTGCCAACGAAACGATTTTGGCGACCGTCAGCGCGGTGTTCCCCCACGTTCTGGAATTGCGCTCCCCCCCCTCCGCCGGTCTGGTCAGCAGCGCCTGTATGGTGGCGGCGGACACCCCCCTTTCCCCGGAGGTGGCCATTGCCCTGGCCGACCGCGGCGCCATGCCTGCCAAAGATTATCACACCTTAAAGGCTGCCAGACTGGTTGATCGGCAGAGGCTGAAAAACACCAGGCCGGTGAGCGACGACCACAACATCTTTTCCATCCTGTTCGCCAGCAGTCAACTCCGTTACCGCAGCCAATTCAATAAACTGCCGCCAAATTTATTGGTTAACTAATTCTCATCCCGAACCTAGGCTCGGGGATGCGCCTCCGGGCCTGGCAAGAAACCCTGGCCCCCACTTGGATCAGACCCTTAATCAGCCAGACTGGGGCAGGGGTGGCAATATCTGCTGTGACTGTCGGAAAAGGCATCCGCCCCATCATTTCTTACCCGATTTTTGTCTTCGTCGAGCCACCCTGCTGATCCATTGAGACCCCTCCTGGGATGATTCATTTTACCCAAATCGGTGTCCAAGGGAATTGCAGACCAAACTATCCGCAACCAAAAGAAAAAGGCTCCTTGAACAGGAGCCCTCAAACCTTCGCCATAGCTGGTGGCGGGGGACGGAATCGAACCGCCGACACGGGGATTTTCAGTCCCCTGCTCTACCGACTGAGCTACCCCGCCAACGGTTAAGTCTTTATCCCGGGACCGGCCTTTTGTCAATACTAAATGAACCGGAAAGATGCAGAATCCCGCCCCAGCCGCGTCTTTGGGACCGGGGTGGCCTGGATCTGCCAGCAGATTTCTTTGGCTTACCACCGCCCCGGGGTGGGTCTACCGGCGGCCTAAGACGCTAACCGGGGGCAGGGCTTTGGAAAATCAAGCCAAACCCGGTGCCGCCGGGAAATCGTTGCTTGCCAAATCCGCTTAATCCGGGGAAAATAACGGTAACTTTTTGCCAAGAGGTTCTCCGGGGTGCCTCCCAACGTTCTCATCGCCGGTGCGGAAACGGACGCGCGCCAAAAATTAGCCGGGATTTTGCAGGGTCACTATGAAGTGCGGCCCTGCCTTCCCGAGGAGCTTCTGGCCGCGGTCCAGGACCGGCCCCCTGCTCTCCTGCTCATGGTGGGAGACCTCCCCGGTCTCCACCAGGTTATCCGCCAGTTCAAGGAAGCGGCGCCGCTAAAAGAGATCCCCATCGTCATCGCCTTCCCGGAGTTTTCCGAGGTGACCGCGGCCTGGGCCCTGGAGGCCGGCGCCGATGAGTTCCTGTTGCCCCCCTTTGAAGCCGACGAGGTCTTGGGGCGCCTAGCGGTGGTGCTCCGCCTGCTAAGCGACCGCCGCCTGCTCCTGGAGTCTCAGGAGGAATTCTCCCGCATCTTCCAGGAGACCGGCCAGCCGCTGTTCTTCTGCGACCGTGGCGGCGCGGTGGTCAACCTCAACCCGGCGCTGCGGCGCCTCCTGGGTTACCCGGGCAAGAGGGGGACCCCGGTCCCCATGGACATCGAGGAATTGCTCAGTGGCCCGGAAGACCGGGACCGGTTTCGCCAGATGATCTCAGAGCCCGGCGGCGCCTCCCACGTGAAACTGCACCTCAAGAGCCGGGAAGGCCATCCCCTCACCGTGTTACTGAACGATCTGGCGCTGCCGCAGCCGCAAAATGAGCTGCGGCGATTCCAGGTGCAGCCGGTGGGCGTCCCTTCTTCCCTGAAACGGGCCCTGCAGGGCCTGGTGGCCCATCTCTTCCCCAGCGCCCGGGATTATCTGGCCCTGCTGCAGATGACCCCCCTCCTGGGGGGACGCTATGAAAAAGTCAGGAAATTGGGGCAGGGGAATTTCGGGGAAGTCTGGCTGGTGATGGACACCGAAGCCACGGGACCCGGGCGCCAGTATGTGGCCAAAATCCCCTTCCTCAGGGCGGCTAACCCCAAGTTCCGGAAAGAAGCCGCCATCTGCCAGAAGCTGGCCCCCCACCCCGGGGTGGCCCGACTCATCGAGACCCTGGAAGATGAGGGCAAGCTGGTATTGATCCAGGAGTACGTGGAGGGCCAGACCCTGTCCGACTTGCTGGACCAGGAGCTGCCCCGGCCCCTGGTGGAGCGCATCATCCTGCAGCTCATCGACGTGGTGGCCCACGCCCACAAAAACCGCATCATGCACCGGGACATCAAGCCCGGCAACATCATCATCCAACCGGACGGCACCCTGAAGCTGCTGGATTTCGGGGTGGCCAAGATCCTGGGGGAAAAGGAAATCAGCGGCACCATGGTGGGGTCCCGGCCCTTCATGGCGCCGGAGCAGATCATGGGCAAAAGCGAACGCCGCAGCGACATCTGGGCCATCGGGGTCCTCATGTATCTGTTGTATACCGGGGAACTGCCGTTCTATAGCGAAGTGGAAAAACTGTTGATCGACCAGATCCTGGAGCAGGAACCCGAGCCGCCCCGGGAGTTGACCCCGGAGATGCCGCCGGCCCTGGAGGCCATTATCCTGAGATGCCTCGAGAAAGACCTGGACCAGCGCTACCCCAGCGCCGTGGCCCTGAGGCATGACCTGCTGCGCAAGTTCCCGCACTACGGCACCCAGACGGGGCGGTGGCCATGGATCCAGTAACCCACGTCACCGCGGGGGTCCTCCTGTCCCAGCTCATCCCCGGCCCAGGGCAGTCAAGACCCGCCCCGGCCCTACCAGGCCCCCCAGGACCTGGTGATCCGGACCTGGAAGGCAGTGCCGCCGCCGGCCCGCGACTATTCCCCGGAGGCCAGAGAAATCCTGGACCGGTTCCTGGAGTTCGCCCGTTTTCCCCTGCTGCACCGGACCCAATCTCTGGAGAACGGCCGGGTGCTGGAGTGGCTGGACTTGCGCTTTTCCGTGCCCGGGCGGGCCTTCCCCTTTGTGTTGCGACTCCACCTGGACGCCCAGGGCCGGCTGCAAAACTGGCTCCTGGGCCGGAGCGGCGGCGAGAGGCATTAGGGAAGGTATTTTGGGGGGGGGGGGGGGCGG